>ERZ1740058.166-NODE-166-length-57156-cov-7.828287_pt1 | contig 57156 bp, 17 predicted proteins | sample MGYA00581745_ERZ1740058 | MGnify/ENA primary metagenome ERZ1740058 (study PRJEB43018, sample SAMN04849742) | marine metagenome | isolation source: floating plastic debris | place: Pacific Ocean | collected 2008-08-30 | study: EMG produced TPA metagenomics assembly... | reverse complement strand
TGATTTGTAATCAGCCGGTCGTCCGTTCGAGTCGGATCACCAGCTTCCTAAATACTCTATGTATCTCTTTCTACGTAAGGTTTTCAAGCTTTGTGAAGAAAGTTTATGTCTAAGTGTCTAAACCTCTATTTTTAGTATCGTTTTATACTTTTGAATACGGAAATGTGGCTGTTTGAGGTACGTTTTGGGGTAAAGATATGAACTAAGGTGAAGTAAGCCTTGAATCTCCTTTCCTGAGGCTAATTGAGAGTATAGAGTAACTGTTTTTCACTCAGCTATTCTTCCATGCGATGACCTTTTGAAGGTGTTGATACTGCTGGAGTTAAGGTGGTTTATGGTTGTAATTGCCTCGGTCAACTAGTTAGCTATTACCGACGGCGGTGTTGGTCTCAGGTCAGGTCAAAAAGCAGTTATTCCTGAAACGTCCTGTTACGGCGATATCTTTCATGTTCGACATCAATTCAGACAACTGTCTAATCATCTCGATAGAAAGGCTAGAGGTGCGATCTCACGGTGTACTGAGTTAAAGCAACAACGTAATAGAGCGAAGTTAGCCCATCGCATGACTCGACGTCTGACCGTTCGGTTGATGCATGCCAAGCGTAAAAAGCAAGCGCTTGTCTCTCTATCAAGGGATATCAAAACTCTCTTGCAGTGGCTCTCTCACGATGTGTTTGAACCCGCTGGACCGTCGCTCGCCATCCGTGAAGAGCTGTTTGATTTTATCGTTTCAGAACTCCGACAGCGAGAGTGTAAGTCGTATCCTAAGATTCGTGCGCTGAGAAAAGTACTAGAGAATCAACAGGATCAGCTGCTTGCTTTTGCAGGCGTTTTGGACCACAAGCTAATCAAAATTGCGAACCACTTTAAGATTTCTCTATCGGCGGTCCGTGATGTGTGCCTACTGTACAGAAAACAGACGACTTCCAATGCTTATTGGGCGCATTGGAACCGCCTGCACAGTCAGCTGTCAGACGAGTTCTACGACCTGATGCGGGCAGTGAGTCAGGTGCTCAAACAAAACCCGAGAGCCAGTTCGTTGGTAGAGAATCTGAACTCACGGTTGCGAAATCACTTTGTCCTGCGGCGGCGGTTGGATGACGCTTATCTGAATTTACTTCAACTCTTTCTCAATCATCGCCGTTTTCTGCGATCTCAGGTTTCTGAAAGAGTAGGGAAGAGGAAGAGCCCTCTGGAATTAATGACAGGCCAGTCTCACCCACACTGGGCTAAAGTTGTTGGGCTTCAGGCGCTTCCAGGGAGCTTGAGCGTTGACTTAATAGAGACTGACGAGCCCATTGTAAAAGATAGTCAAACTTCGGTTGAAAGTGTTACCTCGAAGGCACTATTTTTGAACCACGTCCCTTTTTTGAACCACCCCGATATCACTATTGCCAAAGTCATGCGAATACGCACTTGCTGCTACTCACACCTGACGGTTAACTTTCGCCTAGCTAACAAAGCCGAGCTTTGCTCGGCGCACTTGCAACACTGCCCAACAGAGCCCTACTTACCAGAGACTGTGGTTAAGGGCTTCGCCATCTCTGAACCACACGACCCGGTTTGTAAGTCTGGCGACTTCTGGTTCGTGGGTGATCATAACGACAGTGATGCCGCTTTGGTTTAGGTCAAAGAAGATGTCAATGACGTCTCGGGTAGTTTGGGTATCTAGTGCGCCAGTGGGTTCGTCCGCAAGGAGAAGCAGGGGATTATTAACGATCGCGCGCGCGATTGCCACTCTTTGCTGCTGTCCACCCGATAATTGATTGGGTCTGTTATTTAATCGATTACCCAAACCTACTTGGTCAAGCACTTCGGCGGCGCGTTCTTTTCTCTCTTTGCTTTTTACGCCCGCATACATCATAGGCTGTTCTACATTCTCAAGGGCACTCAGATGAGAGAGTAAGTGAAACTGTTGAAAGACGAAGCCAATTTTTTGATTGCGAATGATGGCGAGTTCGTTTTCGTCGAGCTTGGCAACGTTTTGTCCATCAAAGCGATATTCTCCATCTGTTGGTTGATCCAGGCAGCCAATCATATTCATTGCAGTTGATTTGCCGGAGCCAGATGGACCCATAATAGAACAATATTCGCCGCAGTCGATTTGCATGTCTACGTTCCATAGTGCTTTCACTTCGGTATTTCCAGTGCCGTAAACTTTGGAGATGTTGAAAAACTGAATGAGTGGAACGGCCATTAGTCGCTTGAGTCTTTTAATAGGAGATGTGGTTTGCTGTAATCGTTAAGCGCTGCGCAGAGCGACAGTAGGACGGATAGGGAACCTTTGTTTGACCCACTCCCTTTTTACTGGATATTTTACTGGATATCTTCAAGCACTTGTCCCGGAGGCAGGCCGACGAATATTCGTTCTCCCTCTGAAATACCTTCTAAAATCTGAATCTTATCATCGACCGCAGTACCCACTTCTACAGGACGAAATTCCGGCTGATTGTCTTCATTAGAGACTAAAACCCCGCTTTCACCATCTTGATTCACAATAGCAACGGTAGAAACAACTATGGCTTTTTCAATTTGGTCACCAATAAACTCTAAATCCACATTCATACCAGATTTTAATAATTCATTCTCCATAAGAGACACGCGGACCTCAAACAAGGTAACATCGCGCTGTTTAATAGCCACAGGAGCAATGAGAAGAACACGTCCTGTAAACACTTCATCCGGAAGAGCATCCGCAACGACCTTAACCTCCTGGTTAGGTTTGATCTGACGAACATCAGCCTCTGTAACCTGAGCAAGGACCTCAGTCCCCTGGGCTAGAGCAACGATAGAAGCAGATGTTGAAGAAATTTCATTAGAAACAGACGTCGTGGGTGTAACAAACGTTCCTTCTGTTGCATATCTCTGGCTAATCTCGCCTGAGAAAGGAGCCCGTAAAAAAGAGTCTTCAAGCAGCGTTTCGTTAAGTTCAAGCTGTGCTGTCGCAGCGGCTACATCCGCTTCAGCCGCTGCAATACTCTCTGGACGACTGCCATCTTGCTGAATCTCAAGCTGCTGATTCGCCTCTACGACAGCCGCTTCTAACTGTTGAACATTCGCCCTAGCTCTATCCTGTTCAGTCTTGATAAAATCAAACTCATCTTGTGAAATTGCACCTTTCTCAACCAAAAGCTGATTACGTTCAACCTGCTGATCAGCCAGTGATAAAGCAGCCTCACCCTCTACTAATTGTGCAACCTTACTTGAGACTTCAGCCTCAGCCGCAGCAATATCTTGACGGCGGTTACCAGCCCTCAGCTCGTCTAGACGAGCCTCTGCCCTGACTAAATTTGCCTTTGCCTCTCGGACTTGGACTTTTACATCAGTATTCTCCATCTGAGCAATTAACTGGCCTTCGCTGACAAAATCGCCTTGCTCCACAAACAAACTATCAACTCGTCCAGCAACCTTAGGACTAATATTTACGCTTTGTACAGATTGAATAACGCCAGAAGCACTGACTCGAAGATTAATAGACTGCTCCCGGACCTCTTCTATTAATGCCTCAATATCCGTCTGGTTTTGCTCAGTAAGATTTCGATTCACAACATAGACAACTGCTGCTGTGGTTGTAGCAAAGACCAGCGCACCAATCATTAGCCATCGCTTTCTTCTATGCTTTCTCCCGTGCTTTGGTTTATCAATCAAGCCAGGTAATGAATCTGTGACAGATTGATTAAGGATTTCCGTTTGATTAAGAATCTCCGTCGAAGGCTTCTTGTCTTCTGTTTTCATTTGATCCTGTTCATGCAGCGTTGGTAAAGAGCCTCAAACATAACGAATTCATCCTCATTAGGTTTATGTGGCTACAAGTAAACACTTTACGAATTTTATTTTAGACAGCTATAAAAATTAGAACTCAATTGCGCAATGCAACAATTGGGTCAAGCTTAGCAGCTTGTTTTGCAGGAATGACGCCAAACACAAGTCCTATTGTCCCCGAAACGCTAACAGAAACAAGCACTGCTATCATCGAGACCCCAGCCTTTAGAGGCGTTGCTACACCGATGAGACCCACACCTAGAACGCCAACAAGAATACCAGCCGTACCCCCAATGACAGACAGAATAATAGCCTCTATTAAAAATTGAGTCAGTATATCTGTCTGAGTCGCGCCAATGGCTTTACGAAGACCTATTTCATTGGTGCGTTCATTAACTGAAACTAAGAGCATATTCATAATGCCAGTACCGCCTACAATAAGAGAAATGCCAGCGATTACTACCATCATCAGTGCCAGTCCCCCGGTGATTGCATCAACAACCCCTAAAACCTCGTCCAACGTTTCCACAGTAAAGTCATCTTCCTGAGTGATACGGTGCCGTAGTCTCAGCAGATTTGTGATCTGAAATTTGGCTATCGGGACGCTCTTTTTATCTTTAGCAGAAAGCCAAATAGTAGATAGCTCAATACCATGGGGAGATGTCTGACCCGAAATTCGAGTTGACATAACAGAGATTGGAATAAACACAGCGTCATCTAAGTTGTTGCCGAGGAAAGAGCCTTTGGAAGACATGACCCCAACCACAGTAAATGAAACTTGCTTAACTCGGATTTTCTCTCCAATCGGATCATGATTGCCAAACAGCTGACTTGATAAATCAGCGCCCAAAACAATCACTTGATTATTTCGTTCAATGTCTAATTGGCTTAAAAATCGCCCTTTAGCAATTCTAAAATTTCTGACAAAAGTTGACTCAGGCGTTGTTCCTGTCACTAAAGTATTAGTGTTCTTATTACGATAGCTAACTAGCTCTCTGACGTTGATTTCAGGCGCAACTGCCTTGATGGTGGGAACCTGATTCTTAATAGCGATCGCATCAGACAGCACAAGAGTTTCAGGCAAATTCACGGGTTGGTCTTGCACTTCAGGGCTCCCAGGATTAACAAACAGCAAATTAGACCCCAGCTTTAGAAACTCTGCTTCTGCTAATCTTTGGCCACCCTGTCCAATCCCTACCATCGCAATCACTGAGGCATTTCCAATGACAATACCCAACATAGTCAAAGTACTGCGAAACTTATTTGTAGTTAGCGTATTCAACGCCATATTAAACGTTTCAACTAATTCCACTGCCTAGCCTCCCAGTCTTACGGATAACCCTTTTGTTTGAAGACAGCTTCCAGTTCTTAGCCCGCTGACGATAAGACCACAAACGCTTGTACAGACCATTGAGCGCTAACAGATCATTATGCTTACCATGTTCAACAACTCTGCCTTGATCTAACACTAAAATTTGGTCAGCAGCCTTAATTGTAGACAGCCGATGAGCAATAATAATGAGCGTTTTGGTTGAAACCAGCTCATCGATGGCTTGCTGAATCAGGCTCTCGTTTTCCGGATCGAGTGCGGCAGTTGCTTCGTCAAGCAAAATAATGGGAGTATCTTTCAAAATGGCTCGAGCAATAGAAATCCGCTGTTTTTGTCCACCCGATAGCGTTGAACCACCTTCTCCAACAATGGTGTTGTAACCCTCTGATAGCGCTTCGATAAAATTATGGCAGCGGGCTAATCGAGCAGCCTCTACAACCTGATCAAACGTAGCATCAGGAGCCCCAAGCCTAATATTATTTAAAATTGTATCGTTAAATAGATAGACATCTTGAAAAACAATACTAATATTGGCAAGAAGATATTCAGTTTTCACATCTTTAATATTTACGCCCCCGATCAAAATCGAACCATCATCAACATCCCAAAAGCGCGCAATTAAATTAGTAATTGTAGTTTTGCCAGAACCAGACGGTCCAACTAGTGCCGTAATGCTACGCTCACGAACCTTAAAATTCACATCATGTAAAACCCTTTTATCTTCGTACTGAAAAGAGACATTGTGAAACTCAATGTCAAAACCAGTAAAAGACTGGTCAGCATAAGATTCTTGAAGAGGCTGTGTTGTCATCACCTCTCTAACTCGACCCAGAGATGTCTGCGTTGTCCTAATTTGAGCAATTAAGTCGGCCATACCTTGAAATGGAGAATAAATAGCCAAACTCAAAACCAAGAAATAAATCAATACGGGTAATGTAACTTGACCATTAAACAACACGTATGGGCCAATCAGTAAGATTAAGCAAGCACCTAACTCTAGCACCCCAGAAAAAAACATAATCGGAGCTGCCAGCTTAACCACCTCATCTATATTCGTTTTCCTGTAAGTCTCTAAAGCATTTTCTAACTTACTAAAACGGGCTCCGGTTTGATTGAATGCACGAATCACACTGATTCCTTGCACATACTCAATAATTCGTGAATTGACCTCTACCAAAGCCTTCTGCTTCGAGAGATTACACTGTTTATAGAGCCGATCAGTCCACAAAAAGATGGGGATAGATAAGGGTAGACCGATCAAAATAGCCAGTCCCAAGCGCCAGTTCAAAGCAAACGGCAAAATGCTAGAAACAATCAGCGTTGTAATAATGCCAATCACTTCCGAATATAGGAAAGAAGGAACAGGCTCTATGTTCTTAATATCTTGAGTAACGATCGTACCCAGATCGCCAGTTTTTCGCCTCGAGAAAAACCACATTGGCAATAAGCGTATATGATTTCCCAACTGTAGTCTTAGCTGTTTCATGAGACTATAGGCATTAGGATAATTAATCATCATCGCCCAGTAGTTTAAAGCGCCCTGTAGAAACAAACAAATAATCAACGCAGCAGTTAACAGAACCACTTTTAAAAGCGATAAAGAGTCATCAAATAAATCGTTCAAAACCAAGAAAACAAATATCAGAGGAGCACTCAGTAAGGAGCCCTCAAAAAATTTAATGATAGTTCCTTTTCTTAATCGCTTTTTTTCCGCGCTAGAAAGCTTTAAATTAAGAATCTTGCCAAGCATACTGATACTCCTTACACAACCAATGCGTCTATATTGAGCATGTGACATTCATTAACAAATTAATACCCATACTGGTCTTGAATAGGTACTCATTGGAGGTATCTTTAGCACCCTCTATACCGTCCAGCTTTGAGTAGCCAGATGAGCTCTCCACATGTTGCTATACAGACGACTGGATTGCAATAAGTCCTCATGTGCGCCTTTAGCAACCACTTTCCCTGCATCAAGCACCACAATTTCATCAGCATCAACAATCGTTGATAAGCGATGTGCAATCACTAAAAGTGTTTTATTTTGAACTAACCTACTCAACGCATCTTGGATCAACACTTCTTTCTCAGGATCTATTGCAGAAGTTGCTTCATCCAAAATGATAACGGGCGCATCTTTAAGAATGGCCCTAGCAATAGAAATTCGCTGCTTCTCGCCACCGCTTAATGTGCTACCGCGTTCTCCAACAACAGTTTGATACCCACGAGGTAAGGCTGAAATAAATTCGTGACAATGCGCTATCCTTGCCACTTCAATAACATCGTCTGGCGACGCATCTGGACTACCCAGCCTAATGTTCTCATACATAGTGTCATTAAACAAAACTGTATCTTGGAAAACAAAAGAGACGTGAGACATAAGAGACTCGATTCTCATATCTCGAACATCAATGCCTCCAAGGGAAATAGAACCACTATCAACATCCCAAAATCGGGGGATGAGACGACCAATCGTTGTCTTCCCAGCACCTGAAGGGCCGACAAGTGCGGTCATGCTTCCCGGCGGTATCCGTAAATCGATTCCATCTAGTACTTGCTTATCCTCGTAGGAAAAAGAAACATCGCGCAATTCGACAGAAAAATCTTTAGGAGATTGAGCGGTCGAACCTTCCTGAAGCGAGGGCTCATCCATAATGGCACCAATTCGCTTGCCGCCTTCCGCAACCCCCATCAAACTGCCAAGCTGTTGAGTCAGCTTCACGAACTGTATAGAAATCCCCGGCCCCAGCAGCAAAAATAGAATGTAAGTTGGCAGCGTAATACTGTCTAACCAATATAGAAAAGCCCCTAGAGGAATAATGACAATCAGGTTGGCCTTAATCAGAACACCATATAGACTCCAAGTCAGCCCTAGCTTTCGGATAAAAGCATTACAAAACATCTGAAAGCTTTCAACAGCATCACTGTATTTTGAAAAAGATTCAACAGATTTATTGAAGATCTTGATCGTAGCCATGCCTTGAACATACTCTACTAAGGCTGAATTCAAACGTTCTTCTTGATCATAAAAATCTTTCATAATAGGCTGTAAGCCTTGTATGAAAACGGCTTGTACAGACAACGCGATAGGAATGACCGATAGCGTTGCCAGCGCTAAGCGCCAGTCAATGATCAAAAGGTAGACCGCAACGATAATAATCAGAAAGGCGGAAGATAAAATATCTGGAATGCTGTGAGCCAAAAACAGTTCTACGTTTTCAACATCTTCATTTAGAACCTTTTTAATTTGCCCAGTATTACGCTCATTAAAATAACCCTGTGATAAACTACCCAACTTTTGAGCCAGCTGAATTCGCAGATCATATAAAACGTTGTATGCCGCAATGTGAGAAAGCGCTGTCGAAACACCCATCATGCCAAACTTAAAGACAATTGCAATCAAGCTTCCTACAGCCAGCTTAAGGACATAGCTCTGATCAAATGATGAGCTGGTATCGTAACTATCCAGTAGCTCCAGCAATAACAGATATATCAATATAAATGGAACAACCGCTGAGATAGAGCTCAGCAAGGCTGTAACACTAGCCCAAAAAAATCTAAACTTGTATGCAGAAGCCAAGCTAAACAGCCGATTAAAAGTTCCTGCTGCCATTCCAATCTCCTAATCAATTAAACAACTGCGCCCACATGCACTGAGACTTTTTCGTCTAAATAAAACAGGGAGAGGAAAACCGCCATCCCCGCACTGGAGCTTATTTAAGCGGATACATCGAGAAGCCGTAAAAACCGACTATACTTTCAGGAACAAACTTTCAGCAACAACTTTATCTGTGAATAGCTACCTAATTAAACAAATCTAGAAAGCAAAGTAGATTTCCAGTCCACCAAAATCACATAATAATTAGAGAACAACTTATAAATGTTATTGCTACGGTCATAGTACTGATAACAAGAATTATTTTCAACTCCGAATGTCAATAGAGATGCCTATTGACATTCGGCTATCGACAGAGCTGTTGAGAAACCACGGAAATAACCGCTTAAATCATGGTTGTGAAAAGCTTTTGTATAGTTTTTGGAAAGATCACCAACAAGTCTCTATTCATAAGAGTTTTAGTGATCTTTGGTTTTATTTGTTGATATGGATGTCAAAATTGCGTACTATCACGGAAAGTCGTCAACTATCGTACTGGCACTACAGCAGGATAGTAAGTGAGTTACGCATTATATAGCGGAGAGCCGTAAGGTTTTCGATATATCAACGATGCTCAAATGTTAAGTAAACGTAGAAAGGTAAAAGCTACACAATAGGCTAAGATATAAGTATCTTAATGAGAATCGTTACTAATAAATTCTTCTCAGTCGTTAAGTATTTTCTACATAGGCTTGTTGTAAACGAGGTCATCAGTTTAGTCTTCACAGAAGTTTTCTTCAGATCTTTGGGATCAAATTCTAGAGATGACTACTTAAAGATAGCTGTTGAAGAGATAGCTGTTGGAAAGATAGCTATCAATTTTTTCGAGACTTGACATTCACAATATTCTCATAGTGAGCCAACGTCTGGTAAACCAGCGTCTGGTGAGCCAATGTCTGGTGAGCTAATGTTTTCTGAGACAGCTGCCACAAGTTGTTATGTAGTTTTTGCTGATTCACGATCTTCGCTGATTCACGGCAGAGTGGTTGCTTCGGCAAAGTTACATCGTCTGTACATTCGCTAGCGCTTTGAGGCAAAGCCCACCAGGGCATTGCAGGCATAGCTGTATTGATTTTAGGGGCTAGATAAAGGAATTTTCCTATATCTGGTGGAGTTAAGGTGAAGCAGTTTATGTTTAATTAGCACACGTTCCATGGTTCAGACTATTAGTATTAGTCAAACTATTAGTCAGCGGTGGGGTAGTCATTGCTAGCTAGGTAGAGAACGCGCGGCGACATGAGAAATATGTGTAGATGAGATATACGCATTAGTTCGAAGATTATAGATGCTGTTTTTCACGCTTATTATGTTTACTCTTTTTATATCGCTGTTGATTCAGGTAGTTAGCTCAAGTATTTAGCTTAAAAGCCAGCTAGGCGAATTAGTCACGTATAGAATTTCAGAGATAGTTCATTTCGGATTTCGATATTGTCTTCAGATTGATGTAGAACAGCTAAAAAGCTTATTAAAAACTCAATTTAGAGCATTTAGCGTGAGATATAGGCAGAGTAATTTTGATTTTTGCAATAGATTTTGGAGTTTAGGCTAACAAATGAACGGTTATCGCGAGAATCATGATTTATCGAAAAATAGTTCCATCATAGAAGAGGTTCCATCCGAAAATAGATATGGGTCAGAGACTGTTTCATTGCCCAACTATTTTACTGTTTTCTCTTCAAATAGTTCTTCCCAGACGGATGTAGAAGAGACTGAGGAGCCGAGGTTTCAAGAGATAAGTGTTCAACTCTCACAGCCAATAAAGCAGTCTGCTTTAAGTAAGCAAGCGTTGACCTTAGAAACTCTGCTGATAGGAGCCTGGGCGATTATACTTAGTCGCTACAGTTACGATTCTAGTGTTTATTTCGGAATATTTGCCTCAAAGAGCGTCTCGGAGATTAAAGCATCTCCAGTCGATGGGTCGTCAGATAGTTTTGTCCCTGTCAAGGTTGAGGTTGAGGCTGATCGCCTTTGCGCTGCTTGGCTCTCTGAGTTACGTTCGCGACTAGTTGAGATTTTACAATTACATAATTGTGCTAATCAGGTTGAATCTATTGACGAGCAGTCCCCAAAAGAGTCCCAAAAAGAGTCAGTCTCCTGCGAAAGCATATTAGATCTACGATATCTAAAGGAGTCTTGTGACCATGAGGCTTGTGACAGCGCTTCGAGACCCTCTTCAGAATTTTTACAGAAGCTGTGTCAAAGCGCTAAGGCGGTCGATATTCCCATAAAGATCACAGCTTATTCAGGTGAGAAAATTACGCTGAACGTAGTCTTCGATAGCTTAAAGTTTGACTCTTCGGCGGTTACATTGTTGCTTGAGCAGCTAAAAGCAGTGGTTGAGGGTATGGTTGTTCATAATGGCACGATCGCCGATATATCTTGGATATCTGCTAATGAGCAGCAGAAGATTGTATTTAACTGGAATCAGACCCAGCAGGACTACCCTCGTGACTTATGTGTTCATCGGCTATTTGAAATGCAGGCTAGGCGATCGCCCAAACGCTTAGCACTCGTTTATGGAGATCGGCACATTACATACGGAGAACTCAATCAGCGAGCGAATCAATTAGCCCGCCACCTTCGTACATTGAATGTGCGCTCAGAGACTTTGGTCGGGATATATCTTGAGCAATCTGTGGAAGCTATTGTTGCACTTTTAGCGATTATCAAAGCAGGGGGTGCTTATCTTCCGTTAGATATCACTTATCCCCAAGAGCGGTTGATGCTCCTCATAGAGGATGCTCAAGTTCCAGTTATTCTGACTAAGGAGTCGCTGCGCGAGAAACTTCCGACGTCGAGAGCAAATGCAGTTTATGTGGATTCAGATTGGAATACGATTGCTCAGAAAAATTCTGAAAATCTTGAGGTCACTGGCACAGCAGACAGTCTAGCCTACGTTATCTATACATCTGGGTCTACGGGTAAACCCAAAGGTGTAGCTGTTATTCACAGAGCGATCGCCCGTCTAGTTGTCAATACGAACTACGTCGAGATTACGGCTAATGACCGCGTTGCTCAGGCATCGAACTTTTCATTTGATGCGGCTACGTTTGAGATTTGGGGTGCGTTACTCAATGGTGCCAGCCTGTATGCCGTTGCTAAAGATACCTTGCTATCACCCCCAAAATTTTCTTCAGAGATATTGAACAAGCAGCTAAGCATAGTATTCTTGACGACAGCAATGTTTAACCAAATAGCTTGTGAAGTGCCTGAGGCCTTCAACTCAGTGAAATATCTGTTTGTTGGCGGAGAGGTGATGGATCCGACGTGGATCAAAGCTGTGATAGAAGCGGGTCCGCCGCAAAATTTGGCGAATATTTACGGTCCAACAGAAAATACGACTTTTTCGTGCTGGTATCCGATTGAATCAGTTCCAGAAGAGACCAAAAGTATTCCGATCGGTAAAGTCATCTCAAATTCTCAGGCATACATCTTAGATCTACAGCAAAACCCTGTTCCAGTTGGCGTTCCAGGAGAGCTTTACTTTGGCGGAGACGGATTGGCAAGAGGATATCTCAATCGTCCAGAATTAACTCAAAACGCGTTTATTCGTCTACCCAGTTGGCTAAGAGAGGGCCGTTGCGCGTCATCTAACGCTTCATTGCGGCTCTACAAGACGGGAGATATGGCGTGCTATTTGCCAGATGGGAATATCGAATATTTAGGACGAACCGACCATCAGGTTAAGATTCGGGGGTTTCGCATTGAGTTAAAAGAAGTTAAAGAGACATTGTCTCAACACCCAGATGTTCAAGATGTTGTCGTCATTGTTCGAGAAGATACGCCTGGAAATAAACGCTTAGTTGCGTACCTAGTCTGTCATTGCTCAACCACTCATTTAAGGGCTTTTTCTGCCGAACGTTTACCGCCATATATGGTGCCATCCGCTTTTGTTAATATGGACGCCTTACCCATGACATCAAATGGTAAGGTCAATCGCCGCGTTCTACCGAAACCTGAGCAGGTTCGCCCTTATTTAGATACACCATTCAGTTCACCTCAAACCAAGGTTGAAATTGAACTAGCAAAAATTTGGCTTGAGGCGCTTGGTTTAGACCGAGTAGGCATCCATGACGACTTTTTTGAGCTAGGCGGCCATTCACTACTGGCCACCCAAATTTTTACAGATATCAATATCACTTTCCAGGTTGATTTGCCCATCTCAAGCCTGCTAGATTCTCCCACGATTAGTGGTTTGAGCAAAAAAATAGAGAAAGGGTTGTCTCAAGGCGGCGATAATCAGCAAAGCAGTCTCTCTCCTATCGTTCCTGATGTTGAAAATCGCTATAGTCCTTTTTCTCTCAATGATATGCAGCGAGCCTACTGGTTAGGCAGAAGCAGCTTTTTTGAGTTAGGCAATGTTGCTATTCATCTATATTTTGAGGTGAACAGCACTGATTTTGAGATTGATCGGTTTAACGAGGCTTGGAATCAGCTGGTTAAGAGACATGACATGCTGCGAGCAGTCGTTTTACCTAATGGACAACAGCAGATTTTAACAGACGTTCCTAAATGGCAAGTTCAGGTGACTGACTTGCGAGATCAGGATAAAGACATTGTGCAGCAACAATTGGATTCTACCCGTAGCCATCTCTCTCATCTCGTTAAACCTGTTGAGCAGTGGCCTCAATTTGAAATACAGGCTTTACAGATAGACGAGCAGCTCACTCGCTTATATCTTAGTTTCGACGGCTGGTGTTTTGATGGCCGCAGTTATCAAGTGTTGTTCAAAGAACTCGTTGCCCTTTACGAAGATCCATCCTTAATATTACCTCCCCTCAACCTTTCATTTCGAGACTATGTCTTAGCAGTACAGAAGTTAGAGACATCTTCAGCATTTGCAGCATCTTTGAAGTACTGGGCAGAGAGGGTGACCAGCTTGCCACCTGCGCCAGATCTACCGCTAGCCATCAATCCTAAAACGGTGGAGAGGCCCCGGTTTAAAAGATATTCTCAGCGGATTTCACCTGAGGTGTGGCGACAAGTTAAATCAAGCGGACAGCGTTTAAAGCTAACGCCGACAATCGTGCTAATGACGGCCTATGCGGAAGTTTTGACACGATGGAGTAAGACGCCACGCTTTGCAATTAATGTGCCTCGGTTTAATCGCGTTCCTCTACACGCTCAGGTTAATGAGATTATTGGCGAATTCGCATCCTTCACGCTTTTGGAGGTAGATCATTCAACGCCTGATTCTTTTGCAAATCGTGCCCATCGGCTACAGCGGCAGCTGTGGCAGGATTTAGAACACCAGTATGTCAGTGGCATCCGGGTTCTAAGAGAAATAGCTAAGTTTCGCAACGTGGAGACAAAAGCAGTTTCATTTCCAGTGGTGTTCACGACCGCGCCTCAAGCGGCCAATCGAGAGGCTAGTCGAGAGGCGTCTTCTGTTGAAGGGACATCATTAGGTTCACTAGGGACCATCACCGAAGCACTGACACAGACGCCCCAGGTTCACATTGACAATATCTACTTTGAAGAAACGGATGAGACGCTAGTGCTCAACTGGGATGTTGTTGAGGCGCTCTTCCCCAGCGGCATGATTGAAACGATGTTTACGGCCTACGTCGATCTGCTAATGCAGCTTGCTCAAGGCGAAGCCATGTGGCTAGAGACGGGCGTACAAAAATTAGTGCCCGCCAAGCAGCTAGAGCGCCGTGCAAAGATCAACAATACAGCGTCACCCATACAGAATGTGAGGCTACATGATCTATTTGTCGCTAGCGCTAAGCAGCACCCCAACAGCATTGCCGTTGTGTCTGGAGATTGTCGAATCACCTATGGTCAGCTGCATGCTGCGGCTAGTCGCTTGGCCCAACAGTTAACCCGGTTAGGCGTTCGGCCCAATCACCTAGTTCCGGTTGTGATGAACAAAGGATGGGAACAGGTCGTCGGTATTTTAGGCGTTTTGATATCGGGCGGTGCCTACGTTCCCATTGACCCCGATCTTCCCTCCAGTCGTTTACAGTACTTGCTCTCTGACACCCAGGCAAGTTTGGTCTTAACTCAGGCTCATCTGGTCTCGGCAGTGCAAGAACAAACTCACTTACCCTGTATTTCTGTTCAACCTGATGTGGACACTGAGGCGAACAATACTGAAGTGAACAATACTGAGGTCGACGCTATTGATGTAGACACTACTAAGCCTGACGATCTGTCCATCGGAATGGGACGCCAGCGGCCCGAAGACTTAGCATATGTGATTTATACCTCCGGGACAACAGGTACGCCGAAAGGGGTGATGATTAATCACCTTGGCGCGGTCAATACTGTTCTAGATATTAACAATCGGTTTCAGGTTTCTCCCACTGATCGAGTCCTAGCCATCTCAGCTTTGAGCTTCGATTTATCTGTGTACGATGTTTTTGGCACCCTAGCTGCGGGGGGCACTATTGTCATACCAGACGATAGACGAGATCGAGATCCAAACCATTGGATAGAACTTATTCAAAGAGAAAAGGTGAGTATCTGGAACACTGTGCCAGCGCTAATGCAGGTTTTAGTTGACTATGTCAATCAGCAGTCGGCAAGCTTACCTCAGTCTTTGCGACTTGCGCTCTTAAGTGGAGACTGGTTACCTCTGACGCTGCCAGAGCGCATCCAGGCGATCGGTAACGACATGGATGTTATTAGCCTGGGTGGTGCAACAGAGGCGTCAATCTGGTCAATTTTATATCCCATTCAAACCGTCAATCCAGCATGGAAGAGTATCCCCTATGGGAAGCCAATGGTTAACCAACAGTTTCATGTGCTAAATCATGCATTGGAGCCTTGTCCGGTATGGGTTCCGGGGCAGATGTATATTGGCGGAATGGGGCTGGCCCAAGGGTATTGGCAAAATGAGCAAAAAACAGCCTCAAGTTTTGTCCTGCATCCCAAGACGGGAGAGAGATTATATCGGACCGGAGATTTAGGACGATATTTACCAGATGGAAATATTGAATTTTTAGGGCGGGTCGATTTTCAGCTCAAGATTCGCGGCTATCGAATTGAATCGGGAGAGATTGAAGCTGCGTTAATGCAGCACCCTGATATTAAGACCACCATTATCAGCGTTTTCTCTGACGTGAATGGAGAACAGCAGTTAGTCGCATACTACAGACTGACATCAGGCATAGAGCCGTCTCGAGAACACCTGCGGCAGTGGTTGAAAGAACGCCTGCCGCACTACATGATTCCTCTTGTTTTCATCCAGATGGATGCTTTTCCTCTGACTGCAAACGGGAAGGTGAATCGACGACAGCTGCCTGAACCGAACTTAGAATCTTCTGCCTCTCCGAAGTTCGTTGCACCTCGAACGCCAGTCGAGACCGTGGTGGCTGGCATCTGGGCAGACATTGCTGATCTAGAAACAGTTGGCGTTTACGATGACTTCTTTTTAGATTTAAGCGGTAATTCTCTATTAGCCATCCAAGTGGCAACTGCCATGCGCGAAACTTTCCAGATAGAGATATCGCTTAGGCTCTTTTTTGAAGCGCCAACGGTCGCTCAACAGGCGGACGCTATGCTCACTTTGCCTGGCGCGAAGGCGAGACTTGAGAAAACGGCTCAGTTGTTACTCAATGTGGCAAAGCTCTCAGATAGTGAGATTGCCCATGCGCTCTCAGCCGTGACTTAACCAATTTATAAAAGTGATATTGCTATGATTCAGTTCTCTCATCAACGCTTTAAGACGTCTTCTAATCGGCAAGCTCTACTCAAGGTATTGCTGGAAAAAGAGGGTTTATTCGAGGCTTTAGATCGACCAATTACGGTCCGAAAAAGTAATGAGCAACTGCCACTGTCGGCCGCTCAGCAGCAATTTTGGCTGCTAGAAAAAATAAATCCTGGCAGCCCATCCTATAGCTTGTCCTATCCTCTCGAGATTGTAGGAGAGCTAAACGTAGATATTTTTCAGCAGAGTTTGACTCAGATCATTCATCGTCATGAAATTCTGCGAACAACCTTCTCAACGGTTGAAGGTAAGCCTGCTCAAGTTGTTCTTTCAGACGTCTCTTTTTCTTTGCCCGTTGTTGATTTGCAAGATTTGGGGCCAGTTGAGCAAGAAAAAATCGTGGAACGCAGGCTGCTGGAATATGGCCAGCAGGGATTTGATTTGAGCAAAGGGCCACTGCTGCGCGCTTGTCTACTACGGCTCGCTCCGACGAGGTCTCTGCTATTACTAAGCGTTCATCACATTGTGTTTGACGGCTGGTCTTTCAGCATATTATTGTCGGAGCTTCAAAAGATTTACGAAGCGGCTTTAAGCGGAATTCCGTCTGGTTTGCCTGACTTGGCTATTCAATATGCTGATTATGCAATCTGGCAAAAGCAGCAGAGCTCGAAGCTGGAGTCACAGCTGGCATATTGGGAAAATCAGCTTTCAGGGGCTTTACCGCTGTTAAATCTACCTGGCGATCGCCTACGACCATCAGAGCCAAGTTTCCGAGGAGCAATACAGACATTTAAACTTTCTCGTTCGCTTCACGATGCCCTAGAACGCCTCAGTCAGGCAGAGGGAGTGACTCTGTTTATGGCTTTACTGGCTGCGTTTAAGAGTTTGCTTTACCGATATACTGGCGCTTCCGATCTGTTAGTGGGCACACCGTTTGCTAATCGAAAGCGAAGTGAACTTCAAAATCTCATGGGTCCTTTCATCAACACTGTTGTCTTGCGCACAGATTTTGACGACACTCTAAGCTTTCAACAACTGCTTCATCAGGTCCGCCAAGTTGTTCTAGAGGCGGAAGCAAATCAAGACGTTCCGTTTGACCAAGTCGTCCAAGCGCTACAGCCCCAGCGAGATTCTAGCTACAATCCGCTGTTTCAAATCATGTTCGTCATGCAAAATGCACCACTTGCTGCGACCAAGGTTGCTGATCTAACGTTTACGCCTAGAGTAAGCGATAGTGGAGTCTCTAAGTTTGATCTGCTATTAGAATTAGTTTCGTCTTCAGAGAACGGGACTTCAGGCTGGTTTGAATACAGCACTGATTTGTTTGACAAGAGTACTATTGGCCGTCTAATCGGTCATTTTCAAACGTTGTTAGAAGGACTTATTCGGCACCCCCAAAAGCCTATTTGTGAATTACCACTACTAACAGATAGAGAGCAGCATCAGATGCTGGTAGAGTGGAATCAGACCCAGGTTGACTATCCCAAACATCAATGTTTGCATCATCTGTTTGAACAGCAGGTAGCGCGATCGCCTGAGGCAGTCGCCATTACGTTTGAAGGTCAGCAGCTAACTTATCGAGAACTCGATCAGCGGTCGAATCAACTAGCGGCCTACTTAGAAACGCTAGGGGTGAAACCAAATGCTTTAGTCGGGGTTTTAATGGCGCGATCGCTAGAAATGGTAATCGCCCTACTCGGCATCCTTAAAGCAGGTGGAGCCTACGTCCCGCTAGATCCCACCTATCCTTCAGAAAGATTGAGTTTCATCTCATCGGATGCTCAATTGTCGGTGCTACTCACGCAGCCTCATTTGCGCCCTAGAGTGCCTGACAACGTTGCTCAAAACGTTGCTCAGCTCGTCTGCATTGAGCGTCGTCTTTTTGACAGGCTGCCACAGCCCACAGCTAATGCGATGTCCGCTTTATCCAAGCGAGTTAAGCCAGACGATGCAGCCTATGTAATCTACACCTCTGGATCAACAGGCCAACCCAAAGGTGTTGTTAATATCCATTCAGGCATCTGTAATCGTTTGTTCTGGATGCAAGATGCCTATCAAATCAATCAGGCAGATTCCGTTTTACAGAAGACACCATTCAGTTTTGATGTCTCAGTTTGGGAATTTTTCTGGCCGCTATTCATCGGCGCTCGCTTGGTGATTGCTCGTCCTGAAGGCCACAAAGATAGCACTTATTTGATCCAGCTGATCGCGAAAGAACAGATCACTGTTTTACACTTTGTCCCCTCAATGCTCCAGGTATTTTTGGATGCACCGGGGGTGGAAAAATGCACCAGCCTCAAACACGTTATCTGTAGTGGAGAAGCGTTACCCCCAACGCTTCAAGCACAGTTTTTTACGCGTCTATCGGCTAACTTGCACAACCTATACGGGCCGACCGAAGCGGCCATTGACGTTACCCACTGGCACTGCCCGCCCGCCCCTAATCTATCAAGTGTTCCAATCGGTCGGCCGATTGCTAACACTCAAATTTACCTATTAGATGCTCAGTTGCAGCCTGTACCCATTGGAGTACCAGGAGAGTTGCATATTGGCGGTGCTGGGTTAGCACGAGGATACCTTAACCGAGATGAGTTAAATGCGGCTAAATTTATCGCTAATCCATTTAGCGATGCGCCTAGAGAGCGGCTTTATAAAACAGGAGATTTGGCTCGTTATCTGCCAGATGGCACAATTGAATACCTCGGTCGCATAGATTTTCAGGTCAAGCTCAACGGATATCGAATTGAGCTGAGAGAAATTGAAGCTAAATTGATTCAGTTTCCAACAGTGAAAGAAAGCATTGTTTTACTCCGAGAAGATAAGGTTAAAAAGTACCTGGTTGCATATGTTGTATTTTTTAAGCCAACCGCAGCAACAGCAACAGACGAGTTAAGACAATATCTTCAACAGGCGCTACCCGAGTATATGGTGCCAAGCACCTTTGTAACAGTAGAAAAAATACCCCTAACAGCAAATGGAAAAGTGAACCGAAAGGCGCTACCAGAACCGAAAAAACAGGGTATTGTCCAAAGCGGTTTACGCATCGCACCCACCAATAAAATGGAGAGAGCCTTAGCGGATATCTGGCAGACGGCTCTAGGAATTGAAAAAGTCGGTGTGAATGAAAACTTTTTTGATCTAGGAGGCCACTCCCTACTGCTTGCTCAGGTTCAAAATCAAGTGCAGTCAAGCTTGGATAAAGAGGTCGCATTTATGACCTTGTTTAAATACCCAACCATTCATTCTCTTGTTCACCACTTATACGACGATCAGCATCCGTCAAATAGTACAGATTTGCAGTCTCTGGCCGCAAAGCAGAAAGCGTCGATCAAGCGCCAAAAACTTCTCCAACGTAGGATCAAGGGCGCTCCTACAAGAAAGATCGGAGAAACATCAGCAGGCGTTAGGTCAGAGTTCTAAGCGCATTCAAGCATCCTTTTAGCAACTTTTTCTCCACCGTCAACATAATTTGCCTGAGGAAGGCTTATTTAATCTAGCTATGGTTACGACATCTTCTTCTATTGAGAGCGCTTTGGAAGGCATTGCAATTGTAGGTATGTCTGGTAGATTCCCTGGGGCTAAGACTCCCCAGGACTTTTGGCAAAACATTGCCGATAAAGTTGAATCTATCTCATCATTTACAGATCAAGAATTAGAGGCAAGCGGCATTGAATCTACGCTGTTCCATAATCACGATTACGTCAGAGCCGCAGGTGTTTTAGATGACATAGAGTTTTTTGATGCGGCTTTCTTTGATTATTCACCGCGAGAAGCTAGCTTACTCGATCCACAGCAACGCCTGTTTCTAGAAAGCGCATGGGAAGCCATTGAAGACGCGGGATATGATCCTTACGCGTGCACAAGCTCAATCGGAATCTATGCCGGATCGTCAATGAATAGCTACTTGCTAAACAATATATCGAGTAATCGCGAATTAATGGATCTCGTGGGTCGCTATCATATTCGCCTTAGCAACGATAAAGATTTTCTGCCAACGCGCGTTTCGTATAAATTGAATCTCAAAGGGCCCAGCGTCAATGTTCAAACCTCCTGTTCAACATCATTGGTGGCGGTCCATATTGCTTGTCAGGGACTATTGAATTATCAGTGTGATATGGCGCTGGCAGGCGGCGTCGCCATTAACCTGCCACACAGAGCAGGCTATCTTTACCAAGTGGGCGGCATTGGCTCTCCTGATGGTCACTGTAGGGCTTTTGATGCCAGCGCAAAGGGAACCGTTGGAAGTTCTGGGTTAGGCATTGTTGTATTAAAACGCCTGGAAGATGCCGCTGCCGACGGTGACCATATCTATGCGGTTATTAAAGCAACAGCGATTAATAATGATGGTTCTGATAAAGTTGGCTACACAGCGCCCAGCATTGATGGCCAAGCTCAGGCTATAGGGATGGCTTTGGCACTCGCTGAGGTGAAGCCAGAGACCATCAGCTACATCGAAACCCACGGAACAGGAACGGCCCTTGGCGACCCCATTGAGATGTCTGCCCTCACCAGCGTCTTTCAAAAATACACTGATAAAACAGAATTTTGTGCTGTCGGTTCGGCAAAAACAAATGTCGGCCATATGGATGTAGCAGCTGGCATCGCTGGATTAATTAAGACATCCCTTGCGCTTAAACATCAGCTCCTACCGCCCAGCCTTCATTATGAGCAGCCCAATCCTAAAATTGACTTCGAGAACAGTCCATTCTTTGTCAATACTCAGCTCACCCCTTGGCCTGAACAAGATACCCCTCGACGGGCAGGCGTCAGTTCTTTTGGCATTGGCGGCACCAATGCCCATGTGATTTTAGAAGAATCTCCGCCACCAATCTCCGCGTCTGTTACCCGCCGTCCCTTTCAGCTGATTGTGTTATCCGCGAAATCGGCTACTGCCCTTGATGCAATGACTCAAAACCTGGCGACTTACCTCCAGGAAAATTCTCAGGCTAGCCTTCCAGATGTTGCCTACACGCTACAGGTCGGTCGCACTCGATTTGAACATCGTCGCTATCTCGTTTGCAATGCGGTCGGTCAGGCTGTTAAAGGCCTGAGTAATTTGGCCTCATCACAGCTTACAACTCATCGCTCCGAAGCAAGTGAATTCGGCGTTGTTTTTATGTTCCCTGGTCAGGGATCTCAGTATGTAAACATGGCGCGAGATCTCTATCAAACAGAACCGCGATTTCGCGACACGGTAGATCATTGTGCTCAACAACTTCAATCTAGTCTAAAGCTCGATATCAGACAGATGTTGTATCCCGATCATCGTCTGACGCCCAAAGCAGCCGCTCAACAGTTAAAACAAACAGCCATGGCTCAGCCCGCGCTGTTTGTAATTGAGTATGCTTTAGCCCAGCTGTGGATGGACTGGGGCATACGGCCCGAGGCTATGGTTGGCCATAGCTTAGGAGAGTATGTAGTAGCCTGCTTGGCGGGCGTGATGTCTTTAGACGATGCGCTGCGACTGGTGACAGCTCGAGCCGCGTTGATGCAGCAGCAGCCCACAGGTTCAATGGTGGCGGTGGCCATATCTCCCCAGAAATTGGAGCCGATGATTGACGCGCCTCTCTTTTTAGCCGCGATTAATGCCCCTGAGCTGTGCGTCGTGTCGGGTCCTACGGCGGCGATTGATCAGCTCATAGAAACACTAGAACAACAGCAGATTGATACCACTCGATTGCATACCTCTCATGCGTTTCACTCAGGCATGATGGCACCTGTTGCAGAGGCGCTGATGCCATTGCTGCGCTCTGTTCAGCTACAGCCTCCAACTATTCCCTTCATCTCCACGGTAACCGGAACTTGGATCACTGATGATGAGGCCACCAGCTCAGAGTACTGGGCCAATCACCTGCGCCACACGGTCCGTTTTTCTGAGGGACTTGAGTGCCTTGCGCACGAGGAAAGAGCGTTAGCTTTATTGGAGGTCGGGCCAGGAGTTACGCTAACGCGATTAGCAAAGCGGCAGGCTAGCGATGGTGAGCAACAGGCCATCTTCGCTTCGCTTTGCCACCCTCAGTCGAATCAATCGGAAGCCAAGCACCTGCTAACGACGTTGGGCAATTTGTGGGCAACAGGGGTCAGTATCGGCTGGTCTGGCGTTTACAAAAATGAGTATCGCCATCGTCTCTCTTTACCCAGTTATCCCTTTGAACGGCAACGCTACTGGATAGAGCCTCAATCGCTAACGCAATCTGTTCAACCCACACAGCTGTTGTCGTCTGTCTTGGTAGCCGGTCAGCTTCAGTCTCAAGTTGGCCTTCAAGCGTTTGAGCATCCCAGCTATCGTCAAAAGATTCAAAGTATTGATCGGCTCTGTATCGCTTATATCAAGCGTGCTTTAGACTGTTTGAGCATTTCAGTTGATGGGTCACAGCCGTTTTCTCTTGAAGAGGTCGTGGCTAAAGCTGGCGTCTTACCTCAATATGGTCAATTCTTGGGTAGATTAATGCACGCTGTGTCTGTTGAAAAGGAGGTGTCTTCAGGACTAGACGACAGGGAAAATAACCTTGTAAGAGCGGTGGACTTTCACTCGGTTGAGTCTATCAATCAGCTTGTTTCCCAGCTACGGTCCCAATGGGAGGAAGCGGCCGAGTTTATTGACTTGATTCAACGAACGGGCGAGTGCTTGCCAACGGTGCTAACGGGTGAAACTAATTTACTAGAGCTGTTGTTTCCAGGTGGCAGTTTAGACGTACTCGCCTCTATTTATAGAGACAATTCAACCCAATATCTCAGTAATGTTACCCTCGCTTGTCTTAAACAGATAGTGCGCACCATACCCAAGACGGTGAATCTTCGAGTGTTAGAGATAGGTGGCGGGACGGGTACATACACTCGGGCATTGCTGCCTGCGTTCTCTCCAGAGCAAACTAGCTATGTCTTTACTGATATCGGCGCTTTGTTTGTGAAACAAGCCCAGCAACGATTTAGTGACTATCAGTTTGTTGAGTACCGTGTTTTAGATATTGAGAAAACGCCTGAGAGCCAAGGGTTGAATTTAGCCAGCTTCGATATCATCATTGCAGGCAATGTACTGCATGCCACGCGAGACTTAACCACAACCCTCACTCATGTTCAATCATTGCTAGCACCGGGCGGGATACTCCTGTTAATTGAGCCAACCACGCCAGAGATTTTGAGCTTTGAAATCCCGTTTGGAGCCTTGCTGCCTGAGTTTGAGGACATTGATAAACGGGGAGGTCATCCCTTTATTACCCGGCAGCAATGGCAAGACTGGCTGATACAAACGGGCTTCTCTGACGTCGAGACAATCCCGGCGTCCGCATCGCTCTACGAGCATTTAATCGTCGCACAGACCCCTCTCGCTCAAGCCTCGTCAGCGCCACAAGCATTCAGCGCAGGGCAAAATATCAGGCAAAATATTAAAGGTGATCGCCTCTCTGCGGCCCCCAGCAAAAAACAGAAAGATATTGCCGATTGGTTTTATATTCCTGTATGGAAACAATCTTTTACCCTGAATCTTTCACCAGCAGAAAGAAAAGAAACGAGACGAGATGAAACAACCAGAGAAGAGACTAAACGCGATACGCTACTCGTCTTTGTAGATGGGTCTAAATTCAGCCATTGTTTAGTAGACGAATACTCACGACAAGGTAAAGCGGTTATTACCATCGAGATAGGGTCAACCTTCTCAAAAATTGAGGCGTTTCGCTACAGTATCAATCCGTCATCCAAGCCTGATTATGGTCAGGTTTTTGACGACCTCATCTCAAATCAAACAGTGCCAAACACGATTGTTCATTTATGGAATTTGGCACCAGCTGACTCAGCAGAGCGTCAGCGAGTACAGGGATTTTATAGCCTGTTGTTTATGACACAAGCAATGTCATCTCGATGGGCGGATGATATGAAGATGGCGCTTGTGACTGACGCTGTTCAATCCATCACTGGGCTAGAGAAAGTTGAGCCTGGGCAGTCACTCTCTGCGGGCCTAATCAAGGTGATTTCACAGGAGCACGCAAATATCAGCTGTTATCACATTGACATTGAGCGTTCTAATCCTCAAGTCTCGTTGGCAGACATTGTCTGTAACCTCAGTGCTGAGCTTGAGGTAGAAGCAACAGGTGAGTCTATTGCCTATCGGGGTCAGCGTCGTTGGATACAGACATTTGAGCCCGTCGATCCCGCTGAGCCCATTAAGTCTGCGGAGAATGAGGCATCTTCAGTGAGGATACGACCAGAAGGGACTTATTTAATCACAACGGGTCTGCAAGGCATTGTTAACCATCTAGCCATCCATTTAGCAAAAAATTGGCAGGCAAAGCTGGCAATCATTGAGCCAACTGATTTTCCTGACGCCGATGAGTGGCAAAGTTGGCTGAAAATCCATCCTGCTGCTGATGTCACCAGCCAAGAAATTGTTCGTCTTCAGGCACTTAAGCAAATTGCGTCAGAGCTTCTAGTTGTTAGGGTCAACTTACATAATGCAGAGAGTCTGCGTGCAGGGATTCAACAAGTGTCCTCCCAGCTAGGCAGTTTAAATGGGGTATTTTACACCTCAGCAATGAGTGAAGACGAGCCCTTTAAACCAATTCAAGCAATCGCTCAAGATGACTATGAGCGTTATTTTCAACAAAAGGGTCAGGGGCTGATGATTTTACAGCGTGCTCTTCAAGACCAGACGCTTGATTTTTGTGTGTTATCGTCATCACTTTCGGTCATTGTTGGTGGGATTGGCATGGCCTCTCATGTGGCGACGAATGCCTTTGTAGATGCTGTATCACGGCATCAGTATCCGTCAGGATCGGTGCCTTTCACAAGTATCAACTGGGATGGATGGCGGCTAGACGCGGCCCCTAACCCACCACTCTCTGACCAAAAAATCTCTGAACAAAAAACAAGAGGCTTGGGTTCTAAACTGGCAGAGTTTGAGATGTCGGCAGAGGAGTGGTTAATTGCGTTGGAAAGAGCGATGACGCTCAAAGTTGGGCCTCAACTAGTTGTTTCTACAGGCGATTTGTCGGTACGATTAAAACAGAGTCGACTTAATCAAACCGAAAATGTAGCACAGACGTCTTCTAAGGCAGGTTGCTTACTCCATGCAAGGCCGTCTCTCGATACTGACTATATGGCCCCAGAGAGTGAAATTGAGAAGAGACTCTCTGCTATCTGGCAGCGTGTTCTAGGCATAGAGACGATTGGTGTGAACGATAACTTTTTTGACCTGGGTGGAGACTCTTTGCTGGCGGTCCAACTACTGTCTCAAATTCGTCAGAATTTTCCAGTTGAGTTTCCTCTCCAGCAGCTGCTTTTTGACCATTCAAATATTGCAAAGCTGGCTGTTGCCGTTGAAGCAGCGCTGCTTCAGAACCTTGAACAGATGTCCGATGAAGAGGCCAAGAAGCGCTTGTCAATGTTTTGAGGGTTAGACTCATTTGATGGTCTAAGACACTAACTAGAGGCTACGACCCTTATCAAACAAGCAGCTCTTCTGCGCCAATGTCCCAATGCATCAGGACATCGGCTATATGACACCTCCTTTAAGCGCAAACCGATTTTTAATCGCTCAGTTTTAATGTTGATTCCAGCTAGAGTATCAGGGAAATGCTAAGTAAAAATCGTTCATCAAATCAACCAGGTTTATCACCGGCGAAACAGGCGCTGCTGGCAAAGTGGAAACAAGGTGCATTTAAAGCAGATACTATTCCATGTCGCCATCCGCAGCAGACTACGGTTGTCCAATCGTTTGCCCAGCAGCGCATGTGGTTTTTAGACCAGCTACATCCTGACAGCCCTTACTACAATGTTCCCTTCTCCTATGATCTCAAAGGTAATGTTGATATTAATGTTCTAGAACAAAGCATTAATCACATGGTGAAACGCCATGAGGTGCTGCGCTCATACTTTACATCGATTGATGGAGAGCCAAGTCAAATCGTCTTGCCTACTTTGAAGGTTTCACCGACTGTTGTGGATTTACGTGAGTTCTCGGTAGGCGATCGCACCTCAAAGCTAGAAGGACTCGTTCAAACTGAGATTCAAACGCCATTCAACTTATCCCAGTGCCCCCTAATACGTATTCTGTTATTACAGCTTGATACAGATGAATATCGGCTGCTGTTTAACGTCCATCACATCGTTTTTGATGGCTGGTCCATCGGCATTTTTATTCAAGAACTAGGCCAAATTTACGCCTCAATTTATAGTGGGCAACCGATTTCGCTATCGGCATTACCAATCCAGTACGCTGATTTTGCCATTTGGCAGCAGCAACAGTTAGCCGAAGCGCTTACCGCCAAGCAGCTAAAGTATTGGAAGAATCAGCTATCCGGCAGCGATTTTTTCCTGGCGTTGCCCACCGATAACCCCCGACCGACCGTCCAGACCTATCAGGGCAATACTCATTCCTTAGCGCTATCCCAATCGCTCACCCAGCAGCTAAAAGCCTTAGCTCAAGCAGAAGGCTGTACGCTCTACATGCTGCTGCTAGCTGCATTCAACACATTGTTGTATCGCTACAGCGGTCAGGACGATATTTTAGTGGGAACGCCCGTCGCCAACCGGAACAGAGCCGAAATTGAAGGTCTAATCGGCTTTTTTGTAAACACGCTGATTATGAGAACAGACCTCAGCGGCAATCCCAATTTTCAAACCCTGCTCAAGCGCGTACGAGAGACGACCGCTGCCGCCTATGAACATCAAGATTTGCCTTTTGAAAAGATTGTAGATGAGCTACAGCCCGAGCGTAACTTAAGCTATCAGCCCATTGTTCAGGTTTTCTTCGGTCTCCAAAATGTTCCTATGAGCACAATGGAGCTAGCAAACATTACCTTAAAACCCATTGCGGTAGACAGTGGCTCTGCTCGCTTTGACTTAATTTTATTGATATGGGAAGTCGACGGTCGTCTAACACTCTTTTTTGAATACAGTACTGATATTTTTGAATCGGCCACGATTAAGCGCTTACAAAAGCACTTCGAGCGCCTCTTAGAAAGTATTGTGGCCAACCCGTCTGAAAAGATATTGAACCTATCCTTATTGTCGCCCGCTGAGCAACAGCAGCTATTGGTAGCGTGGCAACCCTCAAGCTCTAGCAATTCGGCCTCTAGCAATCTTGCCCCTGAGAGTTCTACAGAGAGTCTCACAGAAACAGGATGGATTAGCACCTTTGAGCAGCAAGTTCAACAAAATCCCCAAGCTACTGCTGTGATTGAGCGTGAACAGTCAATCACCTATCAACAGTTGAACGCTCAAGTTAACCAACTAGCCTGCTATCTACAAGCATCTGGAGTCAATCTGGGAGACGTCGTGGGGATTTACCTGTCGCCCTCCACTGACTGGCTTATCGGGACTTTAGCGACCCTTAAAGCAGGCGGCATTTATTTACCGCTGGGGCCAGCAGAACCCTCTGAATTACTCAAACTTAAGCTTGATCAGAGTCAGCCTAAAGTGATCATAACTGAGCAGTCGTTGAAAGCGAGTCTTCCTGAGCAGCAGCATCGAGTCATCGATCTAAAGAGTGTTTGGCAAACGGTTCAGCAACATCCTAGCGATAATTTTGCCGCTAGCGCGTCATCAAAAGAGATATGCTGCTGCTACTATTGCGGTGAACAATCTACTCAGATAACGTACTCTGACTTAGCTCAAAGACTGGCATGGTTGCAGCAAACGTTTTCCATATCTGACCAAGATATCTTTTTATATCAGGGAAGCAGCTCATTAGACTGTATCGTGCGAGAGGTAATGCTGCCCTTGAGTCAGGGTGCGAAGCTCATCATCGCAACAGATCAGGCCTCTTCGACTTCAGAAATTCCGGAACTTATTGCTAAGCATAATGTCAGCGTCATCAACTTTCACCCGTCCACACTTTCGTTATTTTTAGGCCATACGGATCATCACTCGAAAGCGCCCTTTCAAGCGCCCTCATTACGGTTAGCATGGTGTGGTGGGGAACCCCTGCTATCTGCTGTTGCCAACCAGTTTTGTCAATCTTATAAGATTCCCCTATACTACCTGCACCAAGTCCCTCAAATATTTGGTGAGCTGACGGTACAAGCCTGTCACGAAGACTCTTCTAAAGATAAGTCTTCTAAAGATAAGTCTTCTAAAAAATTTGTACCGATTGGGCAACCAGCTTACAGAGATATCTACGTGCTAGATAATCGATTAAATCTAGCGCCAATTGGCATTGTAGGAAAGCTTTTTCTAAAGACACACAGTCTAAAAACAAACAGTGCCCCTACACCATTGCAAAAAGTACCTAACGTGCCTGAAAGAGAACAGCTCACAGCAACAGGCCTCTTGGCACGGTGGCTACCCAGTAGCGCGCAAGATAGTAGTGCGCAAGATGGCATGTTAGAAAGTTGGGGTCATGAGCAGCGAGGATTCTGGTATCAAGGAAATTATTTCAGTCTAGAGGCTGTTGAAATCGGCCTACTGGCATTACCTGAGATTAAAGACTGTACTGTTCTAGTCCGAGCAACCGTGAGTAACGAGCAGCGGCTTGTCGCCTACGTTGTCCCTACAGGTTTAGCCAACTATGAACAAGTAGACATGCAGCTACAAAGCTATCTATCTCGCTGGCTATTGCCATCGACATGGCAGCTGCTGTCGGCCTTGCCAATCAATGCTCAAGGGCAAGTGGATAGGCAGGCTCTAACGCAGTTTGCCATCATTGATGATGAAATAGTGCAGCATTGTCAAAATAGCCTCCAAGCCAAGTCGCAGATAGAGCATGTGAGAGTTGTCAAACAAAATGTTCTTTCCCCCGATATTCCCCCATTACATCTTTCAGAGGTGCTGCCTGATTGGCGAGTATCTGATTGGCGGGTAATGGTGCCATCGAATCAGGATATTCAGATTGAATCAGACGAATCAGCCACTCGTGAACAAATAGCAGCACGTTCGGAGCGCGCGTTATCTGTGAGTGATGGCGGCCCGCTGGATCCAGAAAATCTCATGGCAGAAACGCTACCGGATGTTCTACGGCGAGCCGTACAGCAATCAACTAGACAGTCAACTCATGGAGGAATTCTTTATCTTGAAGCAGAAGATCGTGAGGTTGCTCAGTCCTATTCAGAGCTGCTACAAGATGCCCAGCGGAGTTTGGCTGGACTGCGTGCTCTGGGCTTAAAACCCAATGATAAAGTCATTTTTCAGCTCGATGATAATCAACAGTTTATTACAGCGTTTTGGGGATGTCTCCTCGGGGGGTTTGTTCCCGTACCGCTCTCAGTTGCACCCACTTATAGTGAGTCCAACAGTGCAATTGATAAGCTTTACCACGCCTGGCAACTGTTTCAACAACCCGTGATACTCACATCAGAGCGCCTAGCACCAGCGCTAGAAGCCTTACCAAACCTAGGGGGCATCCATGATTTGCGCCTAGCGAGGATAGAGCAGCTATTGCACTTAGACCCAGATCCGCACTGGCACCCTAGTCAGCGCAATGATTTGGCCCTGCTGCTGTTAACCTCTGGCAGCACAGGCAAACCAAAGGCCGTTATGCATAGCCATCGTAGCTTGCTGAGTCACTGCGCTGGAGACCAAGCCCACACTCAGTTTTCAGACGCGGAGGTGACGCTCAACTGGTTACCCCTTGATCATGTAGGTGGCATTGTGATGTTTCACTTACGCGATATCTATCTCGGGTGTCAACAGATTCATGCCCCTATTCAGCGCGTGCTTCAAAACCCACTGGTATGGATTGACTGGCTACATCGATACCACGTCACCGTCACTTGGGCACCTAATTTTGCCTACGGCTTAGTGAATGACTTAGTGAATGACTTAGACCTAGTAAATGATTTAGACAATGGCAACGCTGCCACACTGGCGGATAAAAGTTGGGATCTTTCGTCTGTACGGTTTATTCTCAACGCTGGTGAAGCCATTGTAGCGAAGACGGCCCGTCGCTTTCTCGAATTGCTCCGTCCCTATGGGCTCTCACCGACAGCCATGCGCCCCGCATGGGGCATGTCAGAAACCTCGTCTGCGGTGGTCTATTCAGACCGCTTCTCGCTAGAATCAACGACCGATGAGCAAACCTTTGTCGAAGTTGGCAGCGCTATTCGAGGGCTCACGATGAGGATTGTAGACGCTGACAATCAGGTGGTTGCGGCCAACACCATTGGTCGATTGCAGGTTAAAGGAGACATGGTTACCTCTGGATACTACGGCCAGCCTGAATTAACGCGTGAGGTTTTATCTGAGGCAGGTTGGTTTGACACGGGCGACTTGGGGTTTTTGCGCCAAGGCAAGCTGACGCTCACCGGACGTCAGAAAGATCTCATTATTATCAACGGGATCAACTTCCAAAATCATGAGATAGAGACGGTGGTAGAAGCAGTACCTGGGGTAGAGACTTCCTTTACGGCTGCCTGCGCGGTGCGATCGCAGGAGAGCCAAACGGACCAGCTAGCGGTGTTTTTCCATACAAAGGTGATAGAACCTCAAGCGTTACTCAATCAGCTACAGGAAATTCGGCAAACGCTAGGGACCCAGATGGGTGTTAGTCCGACCTACTTAGTTCCCCTAAGCAAAGCTGATATTCCTAAAACAACAATTGGTAAAATTCAGCGAACCCAATTGCAAAAGCGATTTGAATCAGGTGAGTTTGATCCAATCACTCAGCGAATTGACGTGCTTAGCGCTAATGACAACACGTTGCCCGATTGGTTTTATCAGCGCCACTGGTCGCCCCGGAATCTGCGTCACAACAGCCAGATAACGCTAAACACACCTGTTCTGATTTTTATGGATGAGGCGGGTCTAGGAGAGCGTTTATGTGAGCAGCTTGATCGAGCAACCGTCTCATACATTAAAGTCTCCTATATTAAAGTCTCTCAAGCCCTGTCGTTTAAGAAACAGAGTCCCAAGCATTATGAAATTGACCCGCAGCAATCTCAGCACTATCATCAGTTAATCAGCGATTTACACGCCAATCAAGTCGATATTGCCACTGTGCTGCACTTGGGAAGCTATCAGAGTGATTCTGATGCTATGGCGTCTCCTGAGACATTACGAATGGCCCAATTCCAGGGAACTCACAGCTTACTGTTTCTCATTCAGGCGCTTGCACAAGGTCGTGATCCTCACCTAGCCACTCGGTTGATGGTCGTAACAGCCAATCTTCAGGCGGTTCACGCTGATGAGCAAACCTGCTGTGTTCATGGTGCTTTAACAGGCTTGCTCAAAACGGTTCCCCTCGAACTATCATGGCTCAGCTGTCAGCATATCGATTTATCTCGCTCGACTGCGAGTACTCAACAGGCCGATTTCATCCTTCGTGAATTAGCACAGCCTTGTGCTGCTGATACGGAGATTGCCTATCGACAACATCAGCGATGGGTGGCGGCGCTAACATCAATTAGCTGGCAAGAGCAGCCGCGTCAGCCGATCAATCTGAAAACAGGCGGGCTCTACCTCATCACGGGAGGATTGGGTGGCATTGCCACTGTTTTGGCGCGCAATCTTTACCAGCATAAGCAAGTCAAACTAATTTTAGTGGGACGGACGGCGCTGCCTCCTCGTGATGAATGGAGACATCATCAAGGTAAAGATACCTTAGTGGCCGACAAGATTCGTCAGCTACAGCTCCTTGAGAAGATCTCTAACAAGGTAAGCTATCATGCTGCTGATGTCTGTGATGCCCAGGCATTAGAGCAGCTAGTGAGCGAGGCTGAACATCTTTGGCAGCAGCCGCTTGACGGTATCTTTCACTTGGCGGGTGAAGGGAATTTAGGTGAACATTGGCAGTCAGTGGATGAGCGCTGGCTAGCAACAGAAACCCTTGAGACGGTTGAGAGAATATGGAAAGCTAAGGTCTACGGCACGTGTGCGTTAGCTCAACAGCTTTTGTCACGCAGACCTAAGACTCTTTTTGTAGGATTTTCTTCAGTAAATGCGTTGTTTGGCGGTGCGACTTTCAGTGCTTATGCAGCCGCTAACAGCTTTTTAGATCATTTTTGTCACTATCAGCGCACTCACGGACAGCTCAATACCTATTCCATCAACTGGAGTATGTGGCAGGATATTGGCATGAGTGAGGACGCGCCTGAATCAACAATCAAGATGTCCCAACAGCTTGGATATTATCGGCTTTCTAAATCTCAAGGATGGCGCTCTCTACAGGCCTGTTTGTCTTCTACACCAGCCCAGTACATTGTAGGGCTCGATAGACGTAAGCCTAATATCCAAGCGGCCTGTCAACTTAAATGCAAACCGCTGCAAGCATTGGCTGCATTTTATGCCAGCAACAGTGACTTATCACCTGCTTATTTGCAACGGTTAAAGATCTTTGATATCTTTCCAAAAGAAATTCAGTGTGATTTTGTCAGGGTTGATTCGTCTGCATTTCTCTCGAATCGTCTAACAGATGAAAAGTTTTTAAGTGAGCGACATCCTCAAACAATAAAACAAGCGTCGAACAGTTACATTGCACCTTCTGGAGAGATTGAAGAGGCAATTGCTAAAATATGGCAAGAAGCGCTGGCAATCGAAAAAATAGCCATCAATCAAAACTTCTTCGAGCTGGGAGGTAATTCTATCCTTACTCTTCAGGTTATTAGTAAAACTCAAAAGCTGACCGACAAAAGTTTGTCAGTTGTTGATATATTTCAGTATCCAACCATTCGCTTACTGGCTAACTATCTGAGCAAGTCGCAGCTCGACAAATTACAGCCCAATAGTGAAGCCAACCGTGAAGCCAAGCGAGAGAGACATCAGAAGGCAAGCAACAGAAAGAAGTTATTAAAAAGCCAGATGAGACTGCATCGGAGATCGAGACTGCACGGTGATTAAGCCAGTGATTAGACCAGTAATTAGACCAGTGATTATGCTATAGAGCTGCGTTTTTATCCATAGAGACGCCAGTAGAATGAAGAACTAGTCAAATGAGGCCCTAGTCGAAAAGATTCTTCAATTTATCAGCATAGGAATACAAGAGTAATAAGTGATAAGCGTGTAAGTTCGAGATATTTTGAGAGTGAATTGTGAGAATGAAACAATGACAAGTTTTGATGAATTAAATGAATTAAATGATGCGAATTCCGTGGCTATTATCGGTATGTCGGGACGATTTCCGGGCGCACACAATGTGGATAAATTTTGGGATAACTTGCAGAAGGGAGTGGAATCCGTTCACTTCTTTCAAGATAAAGAATTGATCAAAGCGGGCGTTAATCCAACATTTCTAGAAAATCCAAACTATGTGAAAGCAGCCACTGTCGTTAAAGATATCGATATGTTTGACGCTAACTTCTTTGGATTTACGCCTAGAGAAGCGGAACTGAGCGATCCACAACATCGTCTCCTTTTAGAATGTGCCTGGGAAGCGATTGAACAAGCTGGCTACAACACGCAAACGTATCCAGGAAAAATCGGTGTTTTTGCAGGGGCCAGCGTTAATACTTACTTTTTATTTAATCTACTTCCAAATCTTGATCGATCTAAGCAAGGACAGTTTACAGCCACATTAATGCAGAATCAGCATGATTTTTTGGCAACACGAATTTCCTATGAGCTTAATCTTAAGGGGCCGAGCGTTAACGTTCAGACGGCTTGCTCTACGTCTCTAGTGGCGGTACACCTAGCTTGTCAAAGTCTGTTGACAGGTGAAAGTGACCTGGTGTTAGCAGGGGGAAGTGCTATCAATGTGCCGCACGAGAGCGGATATTTTTATCAGAAGGATTCGATTTTGTCTCCAGATGGTCACTGTCGAGCATTTGATGCTAAGGCACAGGGAACAATTGACGGGAATGGCGTCTCTGTTGTTGTTCTCAAGCGATTGGAAAGTGCGATCGCTGATCGAGATTACATTTACGCCGTTATCAAGAGTTCAGCCGTTAATAATGATGGGTCTGTTAAAGTTGGCTATACCGCGCCCAGTGTAGAAGGTCAAATGGACGCGATCGCCGAAGCCTTTGCCCTAGCAGATATAACACCAGAGACCATCAGCTATATCGAAACCCATGGCACTGGCACAGCGCTCGGCGACCCGATTGAAATCAAAGCACTTACCAATGTCTTCCGGCAGTACACCGACAAAACTGGCTTCTGCGCCATCGGTTCTGTCAAAACCAATGTCGGTCATATGGATGCTGCCTCAGGTGTGACGAGTCTGATCAAAGCATCCCTGGCCCTCAAACATCAGCGCTTACCCCCCAGTCTCCACTATGAGCAGCCCAACCCTGAAATTGACTTTGAGAACAGTCCCTTCTTTGTTAACACTCAGCTGACGCCCTGGCCTACCCAAGACACACCTCGTCGGGCAGGCGTCAGTTCTTTTGGCATCGGCGGCACCAATGTTCATTTAGTCATTGAAGAGCCGCCTGCCCCGTTACCGACAGCCTCATCATCCCGGTCTCACCAGCTTATCCTCTTGTCCGCCAAGTCGAGAGTAGCCCTCGAAGCCATGACACAAAATCTGGCTCACTACCTCCAAACGCATTCCCAGGCCAATCTCGCAGATGTTGCCTATACGCTTCAAGTTGGCCGCACTCGCTTTGAACACCGTCGCTGTTTGGTATGTGAGACCGTCAAGCAAACCATTCAATCCCTTGATAATCCCTCGGCGCAACAGTCAATCACCCATTACGCTGAAGCGGGGGAGCCCGGTGTTGTTTTTATGTTCCCAGGCCAAGGGTCTCAGCATCTCAACATGGCTCAAGATCTTTACCAAGCAGAACCGAGCTTTCGCAACACGGTAGATCGCTGCGCGCAACTGCTCCAGCCCACTTTGAAGCGAGATATTCGGCAGATTCTCTATCCCGGTGAGGTGAGCTCTCCCGATACCGCATCACAGCAGCTAACGCAAACTGCGATGGCTCAACCCGCTCTATTTGTCATAGAGTATGCCCTGGCTAAGCTGTGGATGGCGTGGGGCGTTGTGCCAGCGGCAATGATTGGCCACAGTTTAGGTGAGTATGTGGCCGCTTGCCTGTCTGGAGTCATGTCTCTTGAGGACACGCTGCGCATCGTTGCCATTCGCGCTGCACTGATGCAGCAGCAGCCCACTGGCTCAATGGTAGCGGTATCGATGTCTGCTCAATCCTTGGAGCCCATGCTGAATGACGCAGTATCACTGGCCGCCATTAATACGCACGATCTGTGCGTTGTTTCAGGTCCAACCGAGGTGATTGATCAGCTGATAGAGACCCTGAAACAACGGGAGATAAAAACAACTCGCCTGCATACGTCCCATGCGTTTCATTCAGCCATGATGAACGCTGTTGTTGACCCGTTAGCGACCCAGCTCCAGACCCTTAAACTACAGCCTCCGACAATTCCATTTATTTCCACCACAACCGGGACTTGGATCACAGATGCCGAGGCCACCAGTCCTCTGTATTGGGCGAATCACTTGCGTCGTACCGTACGCTTCTCCGAGGGAATATCAACCGTCTTGCAGAAAAAGAAGCAAGTACTCTTAGAGGTCGGGCCCGGTAGAACGCTCAGTACGCTGACCAAGCAGCATGCTACAGCGTCAGAAAAAACTGTGCTGAGCTCTCTACATCCGCCCAAGGACTATCAGCCTGACGTTTCATTTTTGCTCAAGACAGCAGGACAGCTCTGGGCAACGGGCGTTTCTATCAACTGGTCAGCCTTCCACGGCCCAGCGCAGCCGAGTCGTTTGCCGTTGCCCACCTATCCATTTGAGCGCCAGCGATACTGGATTGAAGCTCAGCTCGGCTCAAACTCAGGCAATTCAGTCTCAGGCAATTCAATCTCAGGTAAGGATGCCGCCTCTAAATCGGTGAGTATGCCTAAGCCCCTTCATTCAAGGCCTTTGCTTAAAAGTGACTACGCCGCGCCCAGCAGTGAGATGGAAACGGAGCTAGTTGATATTTGGCAAAATCTGATCGGCATTCAAAAAATTGGGATTTACGACAACTTTTTTGAGTTGGGAGGACATTCCTTGTTAGCCACCCAACTGCTGACAAAAATTACTGAAATATTTTTGGTGGAGCTGTCGCTACAGCAGTTAATCGACGCTCCAACTGTTGCAGAGTTTGCGCTTGTTATTCAGCAGGCTCTCTTCGAGGCCATGGAAAAAATGTCAGAAGCAGATGCTCAAAAGCTGCTAGCCAAGCTAGCTTAACGTCGTCAGAGTTAATTTTTAAGACCTCGCTCCCGTTGCGTTTAGTTTTACATGACAAACGATATGACTCAATCTACGGAAGATAAAGTATCCCAGCTTTCAACCGCCAAGCAAGCATTGCTTGACAAAATGCTGAAAGGTAAAGCTAAAGTCTTGAAGCCGGAAGTAAGCCGTGAGATATCCCCTCAACAACTCGCTCAAACGTTACCTCAAATCGTTCCAAAGCCGGAGCAGCGATATCAGCCATTTCCGCTCAATGAAATGCAGCAGGCTTATTGGCTAGGCAGAAATAATTTTTTTGAGATGGGAAACGTAGCCATCCATCTCTACTGTGAGATTGAGAGTACAAATTTCGATCCTGATCGGTTTAATCAAGCCTGGCAGCGGCTGCTTGAGCAGCATGATATGTTAAGGGCTGTTGTTCTGCCAGATGGTCAGCAGCAGGTACTGGAAACTCCCCCACCTTATCTAATCGAGGTTCATGATTTTCAGTCACTATCTTCTGAGCAAACCGATTCTAAACTGAAGGCGCTACGCGATCGCCTCTCCCACACTGTCAAATCATTAGAAAGTTGGCCTCAGTTTGAAATTGTGGCCGCCCAAGTTGACGCCACCAAAACCATGTTGTACCTGAGCCTAGATGGTTGGTGTATTGATGGAGGAAGCTTCCAAATACTGTTCCGTGACTTGGTTCAGCTATATGAAAATCCTCAGGCATCTTTACCCGCGCTTGAGCTTTCATTCCGTGACTATGTGATGTCCATCATTGAGTCAGAACGCTCAGAGCTGTTCAAGCGTTCATTAGCGTATTGGCAACAAAAAATTATCACTTTGCCGCCAGCACCAGAACTGCCTTTAGCCATCAGTCCATCAGCGCTCAAAGAACCCGAATTTAAGAGGTTTCAATCACAACTCTCAGCGGCTAAATGGCAGCGGCTAAAGGCTGTAGCCGGACAAAAAGGATTAACGACAACAGGGCTTTTGCTAGCTGCTTACGCCGAGGTTTTAACCCTGTGGAGTAAATCTCCTCGATTCACCATTAATGTCCCCCGCTTTAATCGCTTACCGTTACATCCTCAAGTCAATGAAATTATTGGCGAATTTGCTTCATTTTCATTATTGGAGGTAGATAATTCAGGCAATGAATCGTTCGAGATCCGAGCGCAGCGCTTACAGCGTCAGCTTTGGCAAGATCTCGATCAACAATATGTCAGCGGTGTTAGGGTGTTACGGGAAATTAGCAGAATTCAAAAGTTGGACGCTGGCAGCATAAACTTCCCCATTGTCTTTACAACAGCGCCCCAAAGTGTTGTTCAAGAGAATGATAGTCAAACAGGTGATAGTCAAACAAAAGGATCATTGGGATCACTAGGAAATCTCGTTGACATGTTGAGCCAAACGCCTCAAGTGTGGTTAGACAACCAGCATATTGAGGAAGTGGATGGCAGCCTAGATTTTAATTGGGATATTGTCGAAGATCTTTTCCCATCTGGCATGATGGATACGATGTTTAATGCCTACTGCCAACTGTTGAATAATTTGGCAGCCCCCGACTGGGCGTGGCAGGCAAGCAACCGACAACGTTTGATCCCCACACACCAGCAGCCGCAGCGCGCTGTTGTTAACAATACCGCTACCCCAACGCCCGACCAGTGCTTACATGAGCTGGTTGCAGCGTCTGTTGCTCGCTATCCCAACGCGCCAGCCATCATCGATACGCATCGGACGTTGACTTATCAGGAGCTGTCGCTGGCTGCAAATCAGCTAGGACAGTCTCTAAAGCAGCTAACACTAAAGCAGCTAACAAAGGAGCCGCCGAAATCGCTGCGTGATCATAACCAAACACTCATCGCCATTATTATGGAGAAGGGTTGGGAGCAAATTGTTGCGGTTCTAGGAACACTTATCTCAGGAGCCGCCTATGTGCCAATTGACCCAACGACGCCCAAAGAGCGACTGCTTTATCTGCTTGACAACAGTCAAGCGACAGTAATTTTGACGCAATCATGGGTCAAAGAACAACAGTCTTTTCCTGAACACATACCGCAGATTTGTCTCGACACAGATCAGCTCGGCGATGATGCGGCGAAGGCTTTATTACCTGTGGAGCAAACGCTGGATGACTTGGCGTATGTGATTTACACATCCGGCACGACGGGCGCACCCAAAGGGGTCATGATTTCCCATCGCAACGTTGTTAACTGTGTTGTTCATACCAATCGGCGGTGGTCGGTTGCTCATGACGATCGCATCCTCTCTCTAACTGCCCTCCACCACGATTTATCAGTCTATGACATCTTTGGTCTGTTGGCCGCTGGTGGCACCATCGTTTTGCCCAATCCCAATGCATCTAGAGACCCAGCCCACTGGTCAGATCTGCTCAATCAACATCAAATCACCCTGTGGAATTCTGTTCCTCAAATGATGCAAATGTGGGTAGAGCATGTAGAATCGCATCCAACGTTATCGCGTCCTCCCCTACGGCATATAATTTTAGGCGGCGACTGGTTACCCGTCTCCCTACCCAAACGCGTCAAAGCGTTTCTGCCAAATGTGCAGATTCTCAGTATTGGCGGCCCAACAGAAACAACCATTTGGAACATCGGTCATTTAACAACAGAGTCTTTAGCACAGTCATGGCGCAGCATTCCATACGGAAAGCCCATGGCAAATGCTCGCTACTACATTCTCAACGAAGCGCTAGATGACTGTCCAGACTGGGTGCCCGGCCAAATGTATTGTGCAGGCACCCAAGTAGCCAAAGGATATTGGCAAGCACCTCAAAAAACAGCCGCAAAATTTATTATTCACCCCCGCACTCAAGAACGTCTATATGCCACAGGAGACTTAGGCTGTTACCATCCGAACGGCAACATTGAGTTTTTAGGGCGAGTTGATTTTCAAATTAAGATTCGTGGCCATCGGATTGAGCCAGGAGAAATTGAAGCTGCGCTTGTACAATATCCCGGTATTGAAGCGGCAATTGTTGATGTTGCCAGCAGTGAGCATGAGCGGCAACAGCTAGTCGCCTACTTTGTGACCCATTCAGATACGGATGCACCTGCCAGCGAGCAACTGCATAATTTTATCAAAGCAAAGGTGCCTACTCACATGGTTCCGGGCCTGTTTATACCACTAGATTCGCTGCCGTTAACAGCGAATGGCAAGGTGGACCGAAAACAGCTGCCGTCGCTCGACGCCATTGAACAAAATAGTCGCCGAGAGTTGATTGTGCCAAGCACAGACTTAGAACAGGTACTAGCGGGAATTTGGGAAGATGTTTTAGAGGTCGACGCTGTGGGTATCAAGGATGATTTCTTCTTTGATTTAGGGGGGCATTCGCTCTTGGCCACAAGGGTCGTTTCCGCCATTCGAGAGACACTTCAAGTTGAGCTATCTTTGCAGCAGATATTTGAATCTCCGACCATTGATCAACAGATATCTGTTATTGCGCAAGATCCGACAGAACGCCTCAGGGTAGAACAAACTGCTAGTTTACTGCTGAGTCTGACCACCCTTTCAGAGCAAGATGCCGAAGCATTACTGACAACAAAAACCGCATCGCTGGCGATGGAGGAACATTTAAGATGAGTAATCGATTTAAGCTCTCTAGTCAGAAGCAGGCACTGCTAGAAAAGCTGCTTAAAGAAAAGGGAATAGCCGCAGCCAGTACTGATAGCATCCCTCGCCGCCAGTCTGCTGACAAAGCCGTTCTTTCATTTTCCCAACGGCGCATATGGTTTTTAGAACAGCTCAATCCCGGTACGTCTTTTTATAACTTACCTAACTTTGTAGAGCTACAGGGAAGCCTTGACGTCCCCTTGTTAGAGCAGTGCCTCAATCAGATTGTTCAGCGCCATGAAATCCTTAGAACGACGTTTACAACGCGCCAAGATCAGCCCATTCAGCAGGTAAACAATCATCAGCTCTCACTGTTTCAAATCGATCAGCGCGAGCTATTTGATCAAAAAAGCGCAGTTCAAGAGAGCGCAGTTCAAGAGAGCGCTAATCAAGAGAGCGCTGATCAAAAGAGGGTAGTTCAAGAGAAAGCAGCCGTCATCAAAGCCTTTGTTCAAAAAGAAACGAGACATCAGTTTGACCTTGAAAAAGGTCCATTATTTAAAGCAACGCTGCTACGCTTTAGCGAATCTGAGCATATTTTATGTCTGAATGCTCATCATATTATCTTTGATGGCTGGTCTCTAGATGTCTTACTGCAAGAACTAGCGACCCTCTATTCTGCCTCAGTCAGGGGAGAAACCGCTTCACTCACTGATCTGTCGTTGCAGTATGCAGATTTTGCCGTATGGCAGCAAAAGTGGATGCAGGGAGAAACCCTGACAAAGCAGTTAACCTATTGGCAAGATAAGCTGGCGGGAGACTTGCCGCCGTTAGAGCTAATGGTCGCTCGGCCGAGAAGGCAGCATCCCTCCTATCGAGGGGCAACCCAGTCCTTGGCGCTGCCCTCATCGCTAGCTCAGCAGATACGAGCGATTGCAAAGCAGGAGAGTAGCACCCTATTTATGGTGATGCTGACCGCCCTTAATGTTTTACTTTATCGATACTCTGGGCAAGAAGATGTTACAGTCGGAACGCCCATTGCCAATAGAAATCGAACTGAGATAGAGGGATTGATTGGCTTCTTCGTGAATACGTTGGCACTGCGGACTAAGCTATCGGAGCAGCTTTCGTTTCGAGAGCTGCTAAAGCAGGTCCGTGAAACAACCCTGGGCGCTTACAACCACCAGGATTTACCGTTCGACAAGCTAATTGAGGAAATCAAACCTGAACGAAACGCAAGCTATCAGCCGCTGTTTCAAGTCCTATTTGCTTTTGAGCAGGCTTCACAAGCCTCTTTAGCGTTTGCTGAGATGACTGCTAAGCCTCTGTCAGTCAACGGTGAGTTTGCTCGGTTTGACTTGATGGTATACGTCTGGGAAAGTCCTGAGAGCTTGACTATTTTTATTGAATACAGTACGGATTTATTTGATGATACAACCGTCACAAAGCTGTTAGGTCATTTTCGAGCACTGCTCACAGATATTGTTGAGCGGCCATCTCAGCAGGTCTCTAGGTTGAATTTGCTGACGCCATCTGAACGGAAAGAGCGACTCAAATCAGGTGAGCGGTTTCAGTCGTTTACGGTTGATTGTTTTTCTCAGCGCTTTATCCGACAGGTTAAGGAAACGCCAGATGCGATCGCCGCCGTTTTAGAAAATGAACAGATTACCTATCAACAGCTTCAACATCAAGTTGATCAACTTTCCGATACCCTTCAGACGCTGGAGCTGGGTAAGGACGATGTTTTAGGAATCTACTTGAAGCCGGGCATTGATCTGATAGTTGGCCTGTTGGGGGCATTGCAGACGGGAGTCGCTTACATGCTTACCAACCCAGAGAACTCTGTGGCCTACACCACATCGATACTCCAGAAGCAGCAGGTGAGCGCTGTTGTCACCAGCAGGCGCTTTGAGTCAGACCTTTCCAAAGGTGGTTTTGCCAACGTCATCTGCCTAAATAGTCATGGATCTGACGTCAAGCTAGACCCCAAAGCAGCGTCATCAGTTCAGCCCGTTTCTCCTGAGCAGCCAGCCGCCATCCTCAACGACACTGGTCACCCAGTGACCATCAGCCATAGGAACATTAATCAGCTTTTAGCGTGGCTACAGCAGACAGTTAACTTAGTCGATTCAGACCGAGTACTTTGCGCGTCTCCCTTTGTCGGTCATGCTGTCATCCGCGATATCCTCTGGCCCCTCAGCCAGGGGAGCTGCGTTGTGTTTGGACGCGATTGTTTTAGTGAGTCATTGACCAGCGTCAGCCTCCGACAGTGGATGAGTGCTAGCCAGGTTAGCGTGGCTCACTTACTACCGTCCGATGTCTCCAAACTAGTATCCGAAGGCATCACCTCTGGTCTTGAATGCTTGCGTTATGTTCTATGCAGCGGTGAGGTTCTACACCGTGATACAGTCCATGAATTTTATCAACGGTTAAACTGTGATTTTGCCTATTTTTACCAGCCACCAGGCATCTCTATTCCGATCGCGTTGCAGGCAGAAAAACTGGAGTCAGAGAGCGAGTGTTACCCCATTGGTCATCCAACAACCCAAGGGATTTATGTCTTAGATAGCAGTTTGCAGCCAGTCCCGATGGGTATTTGGGGGGATATTTATTTTGCGGATCCAGAATTTATCCTCAGTGACAGATATGGAGAAGGCAACAGTGACCTTGTTAACGTGACGAACCTCAGCCAAGGCATGCTGCCAACTTCTAACGCGCTGCCAACGCCTGACACTCTATTGCCTGACACGCCATTATTAAGAACTGGCGATGTTGGGCGCTGGATCGATGAACGAACTCTTGAGTTATGTCAAACAAAACAGCGGCACGTTTGGCACCGTGGCGATCAGATCGCTCTCAGCCAGATTGAAACTCTCCTCTTGAACAGGCCAGATATCGAAGACTGTGCAGTTATCTTGAAACAGGCCAGTAAACAATCCGACGGGCAAGCGACCACTCGTCACCAGGAACTGGTGGCATATGTTGTGCCATCAAGGCAGGCTGTCTCTGAAGGCATCGCTGAGAAATATTCAACCTTTTTAGCGTCAAAGCTTCCCCGAATAGCATTACCTACGTCCTATGTTTCTGTTTCTTGCATTCCCCTAAACAACAAAGGGCAGATTGATGAAGCGGCCCTAGCACAGCTAGAGGTAATTGACGCTGAACTACAAAATCAATGGCAAAAGCGGCTACAGGAGATATCCAATGTTGATCAAGCGGTCGTTGTTCTAAAAGATCACCACCCTAATATGCAACCTTTGCATATGTCAGACTTGCTGCCTGGGTGGAAAGCGCTACAGCATTTTGAGCAGCAGGATTCTGGCACGACATCTCCATTTGAAGCGTCATCGAATCTCTCTCAAGTATCGCTAGCTATTACTCATGGTAAATCGCTCTCTTTGGCGGATGAAGCGCCCACAGTCTTATCAGAAGTTCTAAAGCGAACATCACAGCAGGCACCCGATAACGGTATCGTTTACCTGCACACTGAAAGTGACAGTCTTCTGCAATCATATCCAGATCTGCTGGAAGAAGCGCAGTGTATTTTAGGGGGGCTAAAAGCATCAGGGCTAAATCCTGGAGATATCGTTATTTTTCAGCTAGAGAACAATCGCCAGCTCATTCCTGCGTTGTGGGGCTGTATTCTAGGGGGGATTGTGCCCGTTCCTGTCGGAATTGCACCAAGCTATCAGCAGGCCAATAGCACGATTGACAAGCTCTATCATGCCTGGAAGCTATTTGACCAGCCTTTAATCATGACTGCTGCCGCCCTTGAGCCGTCATTGCAAAACCTCCCGGCGCTGGTGCCCATGGCGGGTCTGCAAATATCTACGGTTGAACAGCTCACTCAAGCAGCGCCAGATATGAACTGGCATGACTGTCAGCCAGACGATCTTGCGCTTATGCTGTTGACCTCAGGGAGCACAGGTACACCCAAAGCGGTTATGCACAGCCATCGTAGTCTAGTGGCTCACTGCGCTGCTGATTTAGCACACACTCAGTTTTCTAGGGATGATATCTCTCTAAATTGGTTTCCACTAGACCACGTAGGTGGAATTGTGATGTTCCATTTGCGAGATCTCTATGCGGGTACTCACCAGCTCCATGCGGCCACTCAAGATGTTTTACAAAATCCCTTACGGTGGATTGATTGGATTCATCAATACCGCGTGACGAGTACCTGGGCACCGAGCTTTGCCTTTGGGTTAATTAATCAACAGACGCAAGCAATAGAAGGCAGGCGTTGGGAGCTCTCCTGTCTGAAATTTATTCTAAATGGGGGAGAATCTATTGTCGCTGCAACCGCTCGCCGCTTTTTAGAGCGGTTGCAGCCCTACGGCCTTGCTCAAGAGGTGATGCATCCGGCCTGGGGCATGTCGGAAACGTCATCGGTGGCATCTTATTCTGACTGTTTCTCGTTAGCTTCAACGACTGATGATCAGACCTTTGTTGAGGTGGGTGCGCCAATACCAGGCCTGACAATGCGAATTGTCAATGATGATCAGCAGGTTTTGCCAGAAACCACGATCGGACGACTTCAAGTCAAAGGGCCGATGGTCACCTTGGGCTATTATGGTCAACCTGAATTAACTCAATCTGTTCTTTCTGATGAGGGATGGTTCGATACGGGTGATCTTGGCTTTTTGCAAAACGGGCAGTTGACGCTAACAGGGCGGAAGAAGGATGTCATCATCATCAACGGTGTCAACTTTCATAGTCATGAGCTAGAAGCCATTGTTGAAACGGTCGCTGGCGTTGATGTTTCGTTCACGGCTGCTTGTGTGGTACGCGATCGCCATAGTCAGACCGATCAGCTAGCGATTTTCTTCCACTCTGCTATTTTCTTTCACTCTACTGTTCCTGCGGCTAGTTTGTACCAACAGCTCCAAGACATTCGCCAAGCGCTGGTGACCAAAATGGCGGTTAATCCGTCCTATTTGGTTCCCCTTCATAAAGCTGATATTCCCAAAACCGCGATTGGCAAGATTCAGCGAACGGCTTTAAGGCAAAAGTTTGAAAGCGGCGACTTTGACGCTACGCTCAAGAAAATTGACCTTCTAAGCACAAACGATAATACGCTACCTGATTGGTTCTATCAGCGCCACTGGCTGCCAAAACAGTCTCGCTCGGTGGTAGAGGAGTTTGTGCTTAGTGGCTCCATCCTAGTGTTTATGGACACCCTTGGCCTGGGCGCATATCTCTGTCAGCGATTTGACCAGAAAGAGATTGCTTATATTAAGGTCTCGGCAGCGCCACACTTTAAACAGCTTAGCTCTTGCCACTACGAACTTAATCTACAACAGCCCCAGCATTATCATCGACTAGTCGAGGCTCTGCGCAGTGCGGGATGCGAGATTGCTACAATTTTGTACCTGGGAGCCTATCACACTCATCCAGACGCCTTTAGTTCCCGTGAGTTGCTTCAGGAGGCTCAATATCATGGCACCTGCAGCCTGCTGTTTCTGATTCAAGCGTTGGCTCAAGACAATGAGACACCCTCGCCTACACGTCTAATAGCAGTGAGCGCGAATCTCCAGGCGATACAGTCTGAGGAAAAGACAGTTTGCACCCATGGCACCTTACCAGGATTTCTTCATACGCTTCCGCTTGAGCTACCATGGCTTGGTTGCCAGCATGTCGACTTACCTAATTCTGTTGCGAGTATGCAACAGGCTGATTGGATAGTGGATGAGCTGACTCAGCCACTAGTGGACACTGAGATCGCCTATCGTCAGGGCCAACGGTGGGTAGCGGCGCTAACACCGATTAAATGGCAAAGCGTATCCCATCAGCCGATTGCTCTAAAAACAGGCGGCGTGTATTTGCTCACGGGCGGCTTGGGTGGCGTGGCGATCGCCCTTACCCGCGACATCCTACAGCATGGCCCAGCCAAGTTAATTCTAGTGGGGCGGACCGAGCTACCCCCTCACCACGAGTGGCCGCACCATCTCGAAAATGAAACCGCGTTTGCCGATAAAATTCGTCGTTTACAGAGCCTTAAATCTTTAACGAAAGATGTAGTTTATCGCTCGGCGGATATTTGTAATCTGAAGGCCTTAGAAGCCATCGTTACCGAAGCGGAACAACACTGGCAACAGCCTTTAGATGGGGTTTTACATCTTGCCAGTGAGGGGAATCTGGGTAAACACTGGCAGGAGGCGGATAAGCATGTGATGGCCACAGAAACGCTCGAAACTGTTGAATGGATGTGGAAAGCCAAAGTCTATGGATCCTACGTTTTAGCTCAGCAGCTACTCGCTAACAGACCAGACGCACTCTTTGTTGGATTTTCCTCTGTTAATGCCTTATTTGGGGGGGCAACCTTTGGAGCCTATGCCGCTGCCAGCAGCTTTCTTGATTATCTTTGTCACTATCAACGCACCCATGGTCATCCCAACACATACTCTATCAACTGGAGCATGTGGCAGGCGACAGGCATGAGTCAGGATGCACCAGACTCAACAGTCGAAATATCCCGACAGATGGGGTTTCATGTGCTTTCTAAAGCCCAAGGCTGGCACTCCCTACAGGCATGCTTATCGTTACCGCCAGGGCAGTACGTCGTCGGTCTTGATCGGCGTAAACCTAATATTCGTCAGGTGTGTCTCTCGGCATGTGAGACACTGCAAAAGATGGCTGCTTTCTTCACGCTCAAACCTGAGCCAACGGCTACAGATGCGTCATCGCTAAGCGTCAAGTTAGATCAGCTAACGCTACACGATCGATTTTCGACAGTCAGCAGCTGCTCTTTTCTAAAAATAGATGAGATACCGCGTCTTGCCAATGGCCAGGTGAATGAAAGTGCGCTTAAACTGCTGGACTTACAGCTAGCTCAAGGCCAAGAAGACGCCTCTCCTCAGACCTCTACTGAGAAAAAGCTCGTAGAAATTTGGCAAGCGTTGCTGCGTGTAGATATCGTTGGCAGACATGATAATTTCTTTGAGCTAGGGGGACATTCACTGCTAGCAACTCAAATGATTTCCCATATTCGACAGTCTTTTAATATCGATTTGTCGCTGTTTAAGATTTTTGAGCATCCTACAGTCTCTGCTTTGTCAGAAGAGATTTCTAAATGCAAGCCTAAGGATCAAAATAAAGATAAAAACAAAGAAGATACCAGCATAAAGCCAGTTTCGCGTCGGTTATACAGTCGTAACACACTCAGTTGAGAGAGCGTTAACCTGCGATTCGCCAGTTCTCAGCACGGGAACAGGCTATAAGCCAGCAGATTTTATCAGGAGAGCAAAATGCAGGATACTTATAAAGCCCTAGAAAGTAAGGCTCTAGAAAGTAAGGCCCTAGAAAAAGCCTCAAACAGTTCGCTTGAGACGACAGAAGAGGAGCAAGAAGAAAATGTATTTCTTCTCCCGCTTTCATTTGCGCAGCAGCGGATGTGGTTTATGGAACGATTACAGCCAGAAAAGTGTCTATATAATCTTGCATTTCCTACACGACTCACAGGGCGCGTTAATGTAGCGGCCTTAGAGAAAAGTTTTAATGCCATCACAGAGCGACATGAAACGCTGCGCACAACCTTCACCCTTGTGGAGGGTCAACCGATGCAGGTGATTGCTCAATCCCAAAAAATTAAGCTGCCGATAATAGAGTTAAGCCATATCTCTCAGGCTGAGCAAACAGCGAGGGTAGATGAGCTGATCAAAGCGCATGCGCAGCAGGTTTTTGACTTAAAGTCAGGCCCTCTGTTGCGTGTGGGACTCATACAGCTAAACGATACTGAAAGTATTCTCCTATTGACAGCGCATCATATTGTTTTTGATGGTTGGTCTATGGGGATTTTTTTGAAAGAACTAGAAGGGTTTTACGACGCGTTTTGTGGCGATCAGTCCTTTACCCTGCCAGAGTTGCCCATCCAGTATGGAGATTTTGCCGTTTGGCAACGTAATCGCCTACAAGGAGACACACTAGAAACGCACGCCGCCTATTGGCAAGAAAAACTCTCTGGAACATTACCTGTTTTGGCACTGCCTTGCGATCGCCCTCGTCCAAAAAGTCAGACCTATGCAGGCGCTGTAGACCTATTCTCCTTACCCAAGCCTTTAACTCAGGCGCTATTAGCGTTCGCTCAGCGGGAAGGCAGCACCTTGTTTATGGTATTGCTCACCGCATTTAATATTCTGTTGTATCGTTACTCCGGGCAAGAAGATTTACTCGTAGGAACGCCCATTGCAAATCGTAACCAGGCAGAAATTGAAGGGCTGATTGGCGTTTTTATCAATACTTTAGTCTTACGCAGTGACCTCAGCGGCAATCCTAGCGTTCGAGAGCTACTGAGGCGGGTCCGTCAAACAACGTTAGAAGCCTATTCTCATCAGGACTTTCCCTTTGAAAAAATAATTGAGTCGCTTCAGCTAGATCGAGATCTAGGACAATCCCCTCTGTTTCAGGTGATGTTAGTTCTCCAAAATCAGCCCATTAACGACTTGAAGCTAGCTAATCTAAAGTTGAGTGCTATAGAATTTGAAAATCCAATCTCTCAGTTTGACTTAACAGTATCATTAGCAGAAACAGAGCAAGGCCTGCTGGGTCGCCTAGAGTATTCAACAGATTTATTTGATCAATCTACCATTTTTAGACTGTGGGGCCATTTTCAAACCCTTTTAGAGAATATTGTTAATAGTCCGACGCTGCCTATCGCCAAAGTGCCTCTTCTCCCTCAAACAGAATGGCAACAGTTAACCCATGAATGGAGCAATTCAAAAAATTACTTACCCTTTGATCCACAGACGATTTATCAACGCTTTGAAGCCCAAGTAAAACAAAATCCCGCTTCTATCGCAGCCATTTTTGAGAATCAGCAGCTTAGCTATCAACAGTTGGATCAACGTGCGGGTGAGGTCGCTGACTTTCTTAAGAAACTGGGGGTAAGCTCAGGGGGTCTAGTCGGCATATGCGTCGAGCGATCGCTCCATATGCTGGCATGTCTGCTAGGCATCTTAAAAGCAGGAGGCGCTTTTGTTCCGCTTGATCCATCTCACCCATCCGAGCGGCTACAGCTAATTTTAGAGGATGCTCAACTGACTTATGTTTTGACTCAAACGTCACTCATATCCACCTTACAATCCCATCAAGCGCAAACCAATCGTTTGCTAATAGACATACACAATATCAGCGATGAATGCTACGCTCAGACGTTACTCGCCGCTAGAGTAGAGAGGCCTACCCCAACAGAGCAGTCTCTCTCTAGGGATCTAGCCTATGTGATCTACACCTCTGGGTCTACCGGGAAACCCAAAGGCGTGCAAATCGCTCATCACGCTGTTGTTAATTTCCTCATCTCTATCCAAAAAAAGCTCGGGTTGAAGGGAGATGAAACCTTCTTAGCTATTACAACGATTGCCTTTGACATCTCTATTTTAGAAATATTTTTACCCTTAGTAACAGGCTCCACAGTCGTCATCGCCAGTTCTGAAGACGCTAGAAACGGCACCAAATTAGCGGAGATACTGGCTCAGTTTGACGTCAACATTATGCAAGCAACGCCGACCACATGGCAAATGCTTCTGGCCTCTGGATGGAAAGGAAGACCGCATTTCAAAGCGCTGTGTGGTGGAGAAGCACTACCCACAGGGCTGGCGACTCAGTTGCTTGAGCAAACTGTTGAACTGTGGAATATGTATGGCCCGACAGAAACGACCATTTGGTCTACGCTTTGCCAGATTAACAGTGAATTCCAAACGATACCGATTGGGCGTCCCATTGACAACACCGAGGTTTACATTCTAGATGCCCACTTAAATCCGGTGCCTGTTGGTATTCCTGGCGAACTTTTGATTGGAGGCGATGGTTTAGCCAAAGGCTATCTGAATCGTCTTGATCTAACAGCAGAGAAATTTATTCAACATCCATTTAGCGGCGACTCTAGTGCAAAGCTATATAAAACAGGTGATTTAGTTCGCTATCTACCGAACGGGATGATTAAATATATCGGCCGTCGTGATTCTCAAGTAAAAATTCGCGGCTATCGCATCGAACTAGGTGAAATTGAATCAGCCCTTCAACAGCATCCGACCGTAGAGAAAGCTGTGGTGATGGCCAATGAGTATGGTCCTCATGATCAGCGGTTGGCGGCCTATATTGTCGTTTCCCAGTCAGCCTCAACAGGGATCGAATACGATTACGCCTGGGAAAATCAGCTACAGCAGCACCTAAAAGAGAAGCTACCCAACTACATGATTCCCACTGAGTGGGCGGTATTAGACGCATTTCCCTCAACGCCAAACGGCAAGATCGATCGAAAGCGACTACCTCAACTAGGTGAAGTCCATCCCGCAGAGAGAAAAGCGCAAGCAGAAAGAAAAGTGCAGGCGCAGAGAAAAGTGCAAGCGCCGCCTAAAACAGACATAGAGAAATCAATTGCCAATATTTGGGCAACCGTCCTCAAGCGTGAACAGATCGGGGTTCAAGATAGTTTCTTTGACTTAGGTGGACATTCATTACTTCTCATTCAAGTCCATGACCGTTTAAGTACGGACTTAAATATTAACGTCGATTTGCTGGACTTATTTAAATATCCAACAATTCAAACCTTTGCCGCCTATTTGAGCGATCAGCCTAGTCAACTCATACAGGTATCGATCGGAAATGAACGCGCTCAAAAGCGGCAAGCATCAAGAAAAAGAAGACGGAAGGAGAAGAAAAAAGAAATGAGACAGGCGCAAAATTAGTGAATTCTTTTTGTTGGATTATTTGCCATGGGTTATTCAGATGCAGTTGCTATTATTGGCATGGCTGGGCGGTTTCCTGGTGCCAAAAATGTCAATGAGTTTTGGAAAAATTTATGTGAAGGTGTCGAGTCAATTCGTTTTTTTGACGATGAAGAGTTGAGCGCCCACCATGTAGATGATGAGCTACTTCGACACCCCAACTATGTTAAAGCGAAGGCCGTGTTAGATGATGTTGATCGATTTGATGCTAGCTTCTTTGATATTAGTCCGCGCGATGCTGAAGTCATGGACCCACAGCATCGTCTTTTTTTAGAATGTGCTTGGGAATCGTTAGAAGATGCTGGCTACGATCCAGACAAGTATGAGGGCCAAATTGGTGTTTATGCTGGCTCCAGCATGAGTACCTATTTGCTCAGCATCCTTCAATTAGGGTTGAGCGATCGCTTCAATCATTTTGATCTGTTAATCGGAAACGATAAAGACCATCTTCCAACCCGTGTCTGTTACAAACTCAACCTACAAGGCCCCAGTGTTAATATTCAAACAGCCTGCTCAACCTCATTAGTCGCCGTACATTTAGCCTGTCAAAGCCTGCTCAATGGAGAAAGCGACATTATTTTGGCGGGGGGAGCAACCATAATGCTTCCTCAGCATGCTGGCTATCTGTATCAGAATGGAGGCATATTCTCTCCTGATGGTCATTGCAGAACCTTTGATGCCCAGTCAGTTGGGACAGTCGGTGGCAACGGCGTAGGCATCGTCGTCCTCAAAAGGTTGGATGATGCGGTAGAAGATGGTGACCATATTTATGCCGTTATTAAAGGATCGGCCATTAATAACGACGGCTCCTCAAAGCTAGGGTACACGGCCCCAAGTGCCTGTGGTCAAGCCCAAGTTATCTCCGAAGCCTTGGCAATATCGTCTGTCGATGCCGATACAATTGGTTTTGTTGAAGCCCACGGTACAGGCACTAAGCTGGGTGATCCCATTGAAATATCAGCCCTAACTGCGGCGTTTAGGGCTAGCACCGAACGAAAAGAGTATTGTGCAGTCGGCTCAGTTAAAACAAACATTGGCCATTTAGATGTTGCCTCCGGTGTCACCGGATTAATCAAAGCCGCATTGGCAGTGGCGCATAAGCTATTGCCACCGAGTCCAAACTTTCAGGAGCCCAATCCTAACATTGATTTTGCCAACAGTCCGTTTTATGTCAATACAGGCCTCAAGCCATGGGACACCAATGAGCGTCCTCGACGGGCAGGCGTCAGTGCTTTCGGCTTTGGGGGAACGAATGCTCACGTTATCCTTGAAGAAGCACCAGCTGTAAAATCACCTGGATCTTCGCGCCCTTGGCAGCTACTTGTTGTCTCTGCCAAAACGCAATCGGCGCTAAAAGAGGCTTCAAAAAATCTGGCTGACTATCTTCAAGCCGTCCCCAATGCTTGCTTAGCTGACATTGTATATACGCTTCAGGTCGGTCGCCGGGCATTTACTCATCGTCGTTTTTTAGTGTGTCAGAGTATAGAGGACGCGCTAGCGCGTCTACAAACTGATAGTTCCGGACGGTTCTCTAGCGGTCGTAGTTCTTCGGAGAGTCGTTCTGTTGCTTTTATGTTTCCTGGGCAAGGCACTCAGTATATCAACATGGCCAGAGATCTCTATGACAGTGAAGTCGTCTTTCAAACGGCTGTTGACCGCTGTTGTGACTATCTTCAGCCTGATCTAGGCAAAGATTTGCGCGCCTTGCTCTATCCCCACGACAAACAGGCACAGGCAGCACGCCATCAGCTAAAGCAAACAGCCATGGCCCAACCTGCGCTGTTTGTGATTGAGTATGCCTTGGCTCAGCTATGGTCATCCTGGGGGGTTTTGCCAGAAGTCATGATCGGTCACAGTATTGGTGAGTATGTGGCAGCCTGTATTGCTGGCGTATTCTCATTAGAAGATGCGTTAGCGTTAGTGGCTGCGCGGGGCAAGCTGATGCAGCAGCAAGCGCCAGGAAGAATGCTGGCAGTGTATGCGCCGACAACACAGGTGATGCACATTGAATCTTTTCAAACGTCGTCTCTTGTCATCGCTGCGGTCAATGCCCCTAATTTATGCGTGATGAGTGGGCCACTAGCGGATATCGATTCACTCCACGACAGTTTGACGGCTCAAGGTATTGAAAGCCGCCACTTGCATACATCCCATGCCTTCCATTCACCGATGATGGCTGCTGCCATCCCTCCATTTCTTGACAAACTAAATAAAGTGGCGCTTCATCCGCCTAAAATACCTTTTATTTCGAATGTAACGGGCACCTGGATAACGGCCTCAGAAGCAACCTCTCCTCAGTATTGGGCACAACACTTGCAGCAAGGCGTACAGTTTTCAGCGGGTATTCAAAACCTGATGGAGGAGCCTCAGCGAGTATTACTAGAGGTAGGCCCTGGAAAAACGCTTAGCACGCTAGCTAGAGCGCACATAGATTACAGGAATCAGCCAGAATGGCAGCAGATGAGGAGCTTGCGTCATCCTAAAGAAACGCAGCCTTCAGATGTCGCTTTTTTACTCAAGACGCTCGGGCAGCTATGGTCAGTAGGGGTTGAGATTGACTGGGCTGGATTTTACGCCAATGAGCAAAGATCTCGACAGCCGTTGCCAACGTATCCTTTTGAACGTCAGCGGTATTGGGTTGACTTCAAGAACAAATCTAGCAACAGCAGCCAAAAATTCCAGGCTACAGAGTTCGAGACAGCATCAAGTCCGACCCTGTATGTTCGCCCAGCGTTAGACAATGACTATGTTTCGCCTCGTAATGCGACGGAAGAGAAAATAGCAGCGCTCTGGCAAACGCTGTTGGGCATTGAACAAGTTGGAATCTACGACGATTTCTACGATTTAGGTGGACATTCGCTTTTAGTCACTCAGTTTGTTGCCCATTCAGATAGAGAAGGCTGGCAAATTACGGCTCAGAGCTTCTTTGATAATCCGACGGTAGCAGATTTGGCACAGTTGATTGAGATGAGTGGGGCGACGGCTGCGAATCAACAGCCCTTATCAAACAAGACGCCTGCTGTTAGGTCAAAGGGTGCAGTGCCTCAGCGCCCCGAGCCTGCTGTTGTTAGCGATGAAGATCCCCTAGAACTCAAAAAATCAGTGAACCGCCAACAGTCTCCTTTATTAGTTGAGCTACAGCCAGGCAGTTCTGGTCATCCTCTATTTCTGATTCATGCAGCCACTGGAGAGGCTTCTTTTTACAAGTATTTAGCAAGACATTTAGGCGCAGACCAGCCCGTTTACGGACTGAGCAATACGGTTGAGGCAGAAGAGGTCTCTCTGCCACTACAGCCGCTACCGCTTATGGACTATACGCCCGTCGAAGAAATAGCTGAGTATTATATCGAGCAGATTCAGACTATTCAACCAGAGGGGCCTTATCTGCTGGGAGGATTATCTATCGGCGGCATTCTCGCCTTCGAAATGGCACAGCAATTACGGCACAAAGGACACCAGGTTGGACTACTGGCCCTGATCGATTCTGAACTCAGTCATTGTCATTTTATTGAAGAAGATGTCACTAAAATAATCTTGAGTTCTTTGACATACTTTGCCAATCATCATCGCATACGTATAGATATGAACGCTTTATCCGATGAGGATGTTCGTCAAATGTCTAATCTCGATGAGCAATGGGAATACGTCATGAAAAAAGTCGGTTTCACGCCTGAACAATCGCTTGTGAATCGTCGTCTATACAAAACTATCGTATCCAACATGGTCAGTATTTGGCGCTACACGCCAAGTATTTATGCTGGCGATATTGTCTTCCTGTATGCCGAAGATCAAGATGACTCTAATGAATTTCTACATCAGGAATTTCCTCAGTCTTTTTCTGGCTGGGACCAGCATTGTTCTCATCCGATTGACCTCATCGAGATTCCGGGCAATCATAATTCGATGCTCTTTGAACCCTATGTAAGGAGAGCAGCCCAGCACTTAAAACAGTATTTAGGTCATGTTAATGACTGATATAGAAAATGTCCTGATGCATTAGGACATTTGCGCAGAAGAGTTGCTTGTTTGATAGGGGTTATAGCTTACAGTTAGTGTCCTAAGCAACTCTTCAAAAGCTATATGAGTCATGGATATGTTGAATGACAGCCGCAAAAATACAGCCGCAAAAATTATGAGCAAATGGATAGTTTGTCCTTATCCGCGATCGCACCCTAAGCTGAGACTTCTGTGCTTCACTTATGCGGGTGGCGCAGCATGGACATTTCGTGATTGGGCAGCACAGTTGCCCAATTCAGTAGAAGTTTGTGCCATTGAGCTTCCAGGACGAGGAAAACGACTAAGGGAAACGAATATAGACAACCTCAACACCCTCACACAGGCGTTAGGGCCAGAGATATTGCCCTATCTCCATATTCCCTTCGCTTGTTTTGGACATAGCCTTGGTGGATTAATTGCATTTGAGGTGTGTAACTGGCTCCGGCAACAGGCAAACCTGACACCCGATCATCTTTGGTTCTCGGCAGCGCCAGCTCCCCAGCGAGCCCATGAGAGAGTGCCCATTAGTGACTTACCAGATCAGGATTTTATTCATGCGCTTCAACGGTATGGCGGAACGCCAGACAGTCTTCTAGATAACACAGAATTAATGGCCATGGCATTGCCTATTTTGCGCGCTGATTTTGCCTTGCTAGAGACTTATCAATACAAATCTGTTGCACCTTTTCAGTGTCCAATCACTGCATTTTGGGGTGTACGAGACAAAACGGTCGACAAGCATCAGATTATGGACTGGCAGAGTCACACCAACGATTTTTCACTAGAAGCAGTAGATGGAGAACACTTTTTTATGCGTCAGCCAGCCTTCCCCAAACGTCTCTTACCACAAATATCTGTAAGCTCCGTTTATCCCTCTACTTAACGAAACTTTTCAGGTATTCTCTTGGTGTTTTACCAAACTTTTCTTTAAAGGCCTTTGCAAAATAGCCTCGATGAGAAATTCCAACCGTATTGGAAACCGCACCTATACTCATTTGTTGAGTCTCCAAAAGCTGGCGCGCCCTTTCCATCCGATCGCTGTGCAAAATACCAAACACCGTAGTTCCAAATAGCTCTCGAAATCCTTGCTGTAGCTTTCGTTCATTGAGTCCTACTCGTTCACACAACTCGGCTAGTGAGGGTGGTGTCATTAAGTTCTGCTTAAGAATTTCTCGACACTTGTGCAAACGCTCAAAATCTTGAGGGTCAACAGAATCTGACAACAGTGAATGAGAAGACTGAAAAAACTGACCAAAATATAGGGCAAATATTTCTAAGACTTGACCTTCCAAATAAACACTACGAATCTTTCCACAATAAGGACAACGAATAATCTTTTGCAGTATCTGCGAGATTTCAGGAGAGGTATCACAAAGGTGAACTAAGAATTCTGATGCACTCAACTGAATGGTCTCGCGCAAAGCCAGGGGTAGTTTAGCTAAATCATCCCCAATTAGGCTGAGTAGCAGAGCTGGCGAAAGTGTAATATCTACAAAGCGGATACGCTCTTCTGCCTTAAATTCAACGGTTCCCGCAGCATAGGGCATGGTATAAAAACTGGCATCTCCAGCTCTCATTGTGATGTTAGATTGCACCTTTGGAAACGTGCTGCTAAACTGCCCGGACAGGCAAAACGTAAAGCTGGCGCAGGCCGCTTGTGAAGAGCGATTCTGACCATTGACGAACAGATCTTTTTTAAGGACATAATCCTGTACGCACAGATCTAGACCGTCTCGCAGCCGAATACCTCGGATATAGCCTTCTCCTAAAGAAGATGGCAACATGACCAGGGACTCATCTGAGTTTAACCGTAGCTGGCGATCAAATGACTGTTGAAGTTCTGCGATAGTCGGCTCAAACTCAGACAGAGAAGAAGCCACGTTTACTGGAGAAGAATTCATAGCTGTTGAATTAGTGCTGCTCAGCTCGTTATTTAACTTAGTTTCCGTTAAAGCTTCCGTTAAAGCTTCCGTTAGAGTAATCGCGAGATGACTGATAGGACCATACAATTCGTATTGACCACAAATACCTAGCGCCCTTTATATGTAGAACTCTTTATATGTAGAACTCTTTATATCTAGCGCTCTTTATATCTAGAGAACATATGAAAATACATAGAGATTTGTCTTCTCACTAGCTGAAATTATCCTGCACTTATAAGGCAAGAAGGTAACGCTAGAAGATGAGAATTTTTCTCAATAAGTGCTGTTTATAGAATATCTTATATCAATTTTCCAAGCAACCCAAATACCAAAAATCTTGTCGACTCATTGCTTTCGAGGCACTTGCCAAAAACGGTGAAAGTCAAGATTTATCTTGAACCGCAGCATTTTATTTCGATCCTCTATCGCAAAAAAATAAGGAGTGGTCAAACAACTAGTGTCGGATTCTGAGGGATAGCCCGATAGTTCC
>ERZ1740058.162-NODE-162-length-58054-cov-6.628390_pt1 | contig 58054 bp, 44 predicted proteins | sample MGYA00581745_ERZ1740058 | MGnify/ENA primary metagenome ERZ1740058 (study PRJEB43018, sample SAMN04849742) | marine metagenome | isolation source: floating plastic debris | place: Pacific Ocean | collected 2008-08-30 | study: EMG produced TPA metagenomics assembly... | reverse complement strand
ACCTGGTAGCAGTAACACCTCGCAGCTCTCCCACTGCGCAAGGCGGCGATGTCACAATGATTCCGCCTAGCGTGGATGTCTTGGAAGGATTTCGGATTTTCTCTCGTAGTTTTAGAGCCGCCCAAAAACGAGCCAAGCTGGAACTGGAAAAACGGCGAGACGCTCATTAAGGATTGTGCTTTGGGTGCTGAAGACCTAGCGATTAGAATCTAGCGATTAGAAGACTTACTGCGCGGCACAGGGCAGTGGTGAGATAAAGATTGTTTCGTTGTTAATTAGCGGCGTACACTGTCCGGATAGCACGTCTCGAATGTTTGCTTTCTGGCTTTCGTCTTCAAAAGGGGCGTAGCTTTGAATGATTTCATAGCTCCCAACAATAAACTCTGCGCCGTCAGCGCTGGCCGCCTCTAGCCGCTGAGCAGAGACTTCTGTCGGCTGAATTAACCAGCCCTTGCGGTCGGCCAGGTATAGCAGGCTGGGGTCACCGCCTGTAACCGCCAAAACTTTTGCGTCCGGTGGGGTTTGTGCCTGAATCTGTTGGGCCAGCTGGTAGGCCTTAGAGGCTTCAGCGTTTTCAGGTCGCATATAGTCCAGCGTATAAATAGCTGAGCTGGCGATGAAGGTAAGGATGAGAGCGGCGATGAGCCAGGGACGTGATCGCCTACTTTTCCTACCGTTATCTGGCCTACCGCTATCTGGCCTACCGCTATCTATTCTTGCAGCTGACGGCTCTAGACTGATAGCTCGGCCATAGACTTTGCCAATGAACACTAGGCCGTAGAGCATAACCGGCAGCTGATAATACTCATGAACATAGCTAGAGGTTGGGGCGATCGCATTAGCCATCAAGCTACTCACTAAGCCAACTTCCCACAGATAGTCAGCCGCCTGTCGTCGTTTGTAGGTCAACCCCACCAGGGCTACCACAAACCCAAATACGGCAAAGTGACGAACGGCGAGCCGCAGCAGAATATCTCCCCAATATTTCACCGACAGCAGATCGATCCAGGTGTAGCGGTCGGTATCGTCTGACCAAAAGCCAAAAGTTAAGCCGGTGTCGAGATAAATTTGGTGCGCATGGTAGTACCAGGCAAAGGTGACGGCTAGTAGAGTGCTCGCATAAATCCACAGCTCTAAGCGGCGAAAGATGCGCCATTTATATTTGACGATGGCTAGAAATAAAAGCGGTATACCCAGGTAGACCAGTGGCAAGACTTTGGTGAGAAATGCGATCGCCCCCAGTCCCCACGATATGACCAAATCTAGACTTTTTTCTTCATTCAGCCATCGCTGAAAGAAATACAGTGCGCCTATCGTACTCATCATCACCAGAGATTCTGGCTGAATGGTTCTACCGTAGAACACGCTGACAGGTGAAATGGCGTAGAACAGCGCCGACCAAAAGGCCACCGAGCGATCGAAACATAGCTCGATTAGCCGGTAGAGAAAGTAAAGTCCCAGCAGGGAAAACAATAGGGTAACTAGCCGGGCGTAGGCCGGATGGTCTCCGGTAAAGCGGTAAATCCAGCTGACGATGGCCGGGTAAATTGGAAATTCTGTTTCGGCATAGCCGCCGCCGCCCCAGTCCACCTGCGGGTAAAGGTACTGGCTGAGGCTGCTGAGTCCATATGTTTGCTGCGATCGCACATAAAAGTTGCGGGCCATTGCAGCGGTGTCAGCCTGACGCCAGGCATGGACTCCAATTGTCGAAACGCCTAGATTATAGAGCCTGGGAACAAGGGCCAGCCCGCCCAAAAATAGCAGTGGAAAGCGCTGAATGACGTGAACTACCCGAAAGCGTTTGCTGCGAATATACGTTTGTGCTTCGATAACTTCTACTCCGAATGGATAGCGTTGATAGCTGCTAGCGCCGCTTGATGAACCTGCTGCCACGGAACGGCTTGCTGCCTGGCAATGGCAGCGCAGTCCTCATATTCTGGCTGCTGGTTGAGGACCGTTCCTTCAGCGTGCGATCGGGCAACTTTGACTGGAATTTTGCCATAGGGGGTAGATACCATCACCATTTCACGCGCGAGTACCGTTCGAGACTGCCGCGACTGCCGAATGCCTAGCGTGGTGGTTTCTTGAAATATTACCGTCTCGCAGGCGCTCGCTAAGTGCTCTGGGCAAAGAACTGTAAGCAGCGTACCGAGTCGATTTTTTTTCATGGTCACCGCTTGGCTAAACACATCTACCGCACCTACTGCGAATAGCTGTTCGAACAAGTAGCCGATTGCCTGCGGCGAGCAGTCATCTATTTGAGTCTGTAGCTCTACGATGGTTTCGGTAGCCGGTATTTTAGGTTCTGAAGACATCGAATAAGTGGTGCCTTTATCAGGCGTGTCTTCTACCTGACCGATCCACAGACGAAGAATGTTAGGCAGTGCTAAGTCTCGGCCGCCAGCGCCTAGCCCGATTGTTTGAAGCTTAAAAGCGGGTGGTGGACCGAAGGTGGTGGCTAGGGTAGTGGCGATCGCACATCCTGTCGGGGTCACCAATTCTTTCGCAATGCCATTGCTATATACCGGCATGTTGGCATTCGTCATCATATTGAGCACGGCTGGAGCCGGTACGGGCAGCAGCCCATGCTCACAGCGTACCGTTCCGCCCCCGGTGGGCAGGGGCGAGCAGACCAAACTATCTACGCCCAGCCAGTCTAGTCCCAGGCAAGTCCCTACGATATCAACGATTGCATCGGTCGCCCCCACCTCGTGAAAATGTACTTGGTCGGGCGGAATGCCGTGAACGGCAGCTTCTGCTTTTGCTAGCTGACGAAAAACGGCCAGACTCCACTGCGTTGCTCGATCAGGCAGCTGAGCCTGCTGAATTCGCTTTTCAATTTCAGGCAATTTACGGCTGTGGCTATGGTCATGGCTGTGGCTGTGGTTGTGGTCATGACTGTGGCTGTGGTCATGACTGTGGTCGTGATGATTATGGCTGTGATGATGACTATGAGAGGGCTGGTTATGTCCGGTTTGACGGTCAAGCAAATCGACATGGACTTTGGTGGCGGTTTGCTGATTGCGTAAAACGGTTTCAGATCGCAATTTGAACTCATCTTGTATGCCCAGGCGGGCCAGCTGCTCTATTAAATAGGTGAGCGGCACGCCCGCATGGACCAGCGCTCCTAGGCACATGTCTCCTGCGATGCCAGTCGGACAGTCTAAATAGGCTAACTTCTTCATAGGGTTGTTTGACACTCAGACCAGTTAATACAAATCAGCTAGTTCATACAAATTCAGTCATGTAGCCAATGTCCTGGTGCACCAGGACATTGGCTCGTCGAGTTGCTGACTAGCGATAGGGCGCAACCTTCAGACGTATCTTAAGCAACCAGGCAGATGCTATAAGTACCTTTACTTATCCAAATCAGAGAGAGAATACTGAAACGTCAGCAGCTTTTTCTGACAGCAGCTCCTGAAAACCCGGTCATGGCCACTACCTTCAATATCCATCCTAAAACCCCTCAGCACCGCCAAATCTCCGCAGTTTGTGAGCAGCTGAGAAAAGGTGCGATTGTGCTGTATCCCACAGATACTGTCTATGCCATCGGTTGCGACCTAAAGGCTAAGAATGCCATCAAACGGGTCCGCCAGCTCAAACAGCTCTCAAATGACAAGCCGCTGACCTTCTTGTGTGATTCGATTTCTAACGTGGCTGACTACGCCTACGTCAGCGATCCAGCTTTTCGCCTGATCAAACATTTAATTCCGGGGCCCTATACGTTTCTACTGCCGGCCACCAAAGCTGTCCCCAAGCTAGTCGTTAATCCTAAACGAAAGACAACGGGTATCCGCGTCCCTGAAAATCCGCTGTGTCACGCTCTAATCGAAACGCTAGGCAATCCAATCATTTCTACTTCTGCTTTACCCGTTGCTCGTAAATCTACGGAGGACGATACAGAAGCTTTATCAAAGGTAGAACTGTTTGACCGGATGGAGAATCTGGTAGACGTAATTGTAGATAGCGATTCCGATCTGAGGTATCAGGTATCCACTATTTTAGATATGACGAGCAATACTCCTCAAGTAACTCGTCAAGGCCAAGGTTGGCAGGATGCGATCGCCTGGGGCGCAGAGTTAGCAGAGTAATTGCTGCTATCAACCCGCTTCTAGTGCTATCCGTTTGAACCACTTTCCCCTCGCACCAGATATGTTTGCGAGGCAATCGTGTGTTTTGACGACTGTCTTCTAACAGCTGTTTTCTAACAGCCGCCTGCTTGGTTTACAGAGGTAACAGTTCTATCGGTATAGTCGGTATAGACATACAGACAGAGCCCTAGACAAAGCCCTGTTCAAAATAGTGACTTGATCAAAGGTATGAGCAAACGCAGCTAGCACCTCTGCGCAAGGCCTACAGCCAAACGGTTATAGACCGGCCAGTGTAACTGTCATAGCGGGCTAAGGCCCCTCATTCCTACGGATTGTTTTCGCCCTGGAACGTCAAACGCCTTACCATCACAAGCCTACAGGTCCATCTATGAAAACACACCATCCAGCGACTTACTCATGTGACAGTTGGTCTGTGACAGTTAGTTCCGATACTGCCACATCCATTCTCAAGAGATGGATTCATATTTCCTAAAGTGAAACAGTCGATTCCGGGAAAAACGCTGACCTTACTGCTTTTTTGCTTTGCCTAAATCTTTCGCTCAGGTTTTCAAAGCACTCTAAAAGCCCTTCATAAGCACGCATTTTTCCGCCCTATGAATAAGCAGAAGACATATGCCAATCGGCTCTGTTCTTCTATAGAAATCTGACTCGCATCACTCCCCAATATGAATTCATCTACCATGCTGACTCACGGTCCCGATGACGCTGATTCTCGCGTCGCTTTTTATACTACTGACAACTCCACTAATCGTCCGGAAGACGGTGCTAAAAACCGTACTTACCCCCGTTGCGATCTCAAAATTCAGTCATCGCAGACAGCTCCTGTTCAATCGCGCGTTCAATCGACAGGTGTAACCGAACCAGCCCCTGCTGATACTCCAACGCTCGCAAACAGCTCAACTGTTACAGACTCATCCACTACAGACCTATCCACTACAGCTCCATCCACTGGGTCTAAGCCTGGCAAAGAAGTCATTAGTAGCAGTACGCCTGCGCTTGCAGATGGCGACGAGCAGGTGCTCTGCCCGGTAGACCAAAAGCTAATTGACTTTTTAACTGCCGACATCAACGAGCAAATTTCGACCAGCGCTAAGGTCGTCAATGCTGTGGCTACGCGCCTAGCGATTGAAGTAACCCGCATTTGTCGTAAGAGCGCGCGTATTCAATCGCTAGGTGAGGTCAATTCCTGGCAGCGATCGCTGGCTCAAAACCGAGTCAAAAAGTATGTGGACTACTACCGTCTGGGCTCTCGTCAGGGCCGGGTTGAGCTGCACAGCCGCTTGAGTGCCATTGCCTACCGTTATATCGCCCCAGCGAGAACTCAGCTAGGCTTCCAGGGCCGCTGCACCCTACTCGAAGATTTTCTTCAGGGCTTCTATATTGAAGTGCTCAAGGCTTTTCGCCGGGAAAATCACATGAGTGCTGACTATACGCCCCGGTCACGGCTAGAACTATCAGAGTACATGGCCTTTAGTGAGCACTACGCTAAGCGCCGTATCTCTTTGCCAGGTTGCTACAACCAGCAGCTGCTTGTGCTGCGGGCTCAGGCGTTTGCTCGCCGCCTTCCGGCTGAAACTTCTGTTGATATTGAAATGGCGGTTGACTCACCGAAGGGCGATAACGAGGCCTTTTTCCGCTCGCCTGCTATTCAGCAGATTCGCGAGAAGATGGTGGCGAATGCAACCGACCCTTCTGAGAGTGTGCTGCGCGATCGCATTATTGCTGAACTGGTTGACTATTTAGAAGCTCAAGATCAGCCCGCCTGCATCGACTATCTCAGCCTGCGGTTGCAAGACATGGCTGCCTGTGAAATCGATGAGGTTTTAGGTCTAAGTGCTCGTCAGCGAGACTACCTGCAGCAGCGCTTCAAGTACCACGTCGAGAAGTTTGCGCAGTCCCACCGCTGGGAGCTAGTGCATCAGTGGCTTGGCGCAGATCTTGATAAAAACTTTGGCCTCTCTCCCAAAGAGTGGCAGGTGTACTTAGACCAGCTGAGCGCTGAGCAAGTCAAACTGCTGCACCTGAAACAGCAGCAGATGCAAGATCCTGAGCAGGGACCCTCAGATGCTGAAATCGCTCAGCAGCTAAAGTGGACGCCTAAGCGGGTCAACCGCCGATGGACTAAGCTAATCAGCCTAGCCTGGAAAGTGCGTAATCAAGCCGCAAAAGCTGCCTCAAAGCCAAAGCCCAAAGCCAAAGCAAAGACAACTGCTCCGACAACTGCTCCAGTCGTTACTTCAACTAGCGCCGCAGAATGAAGCCAAACTGCAAAAGAGCCTTCCTATTGTACTTCTCAGGGAGAGGCTCTTGTTTGGTGCTTATCGGTTTATGCCGCCATCTACAGCAGGCAGGCTGGTAGCAGATGGCTACTACTACAGATGGCTAACAGATGGCTATTAACAGACAGTTACGCGGGCCCTGCTAGTTTACGAGGGTCTGATAGCTATGAGGGCTCTGCCAGTTATGCAGGAGGCAGTTACGCAGGCTCCTCTAGCATGTCAGCGGGTGGCTCAAACTTGTAGCCTACACCTCGCACAGTTTGAATCAATGTAGGCTGAGTGGTGTCTATTTCAATCTTTTTCCGAATTTGGCCGATATGTACGTCAACGACGCGCTGATCGCCCACATACTCATAATCCCAAACCTTCTGAATGAGCTCTGAGCGCCGCCAAACGCGGCCAGGGTGACCGGCTAAGAAATGCAGCAGGTCAAACTCAAGGGCCGTTAGGGGAACGATGCTGCCTGCCAACGTTACTTCGCGGCGAATCGGATCGATAGAGAGCTTATTAAAGGTCAGGCACTGTTGCTCGGCAACCGTTACAGGGCGTTGACGCTTCAAAATAGCGCCCAGACGAACCTCTAGCTCGCCTAAGCTAAAGGGCTTGGTGATGTAGTCATCTGCGCCAGTATTGAAGCCACGAATTTTGTCAGCTTCGTCCGTGCGGCTGGTGAGCATCAATACAAACACGCCCGTGCGCGACTGCATCTCTTTGCACAGATCGTAGCCGTTAGCGTCGGGCAAGTTGACATCTAAGATAACGAGATCAGGGTTGAACTGTTCAAAAACGGCAAGTGCACTCTTGCCGTCTTCAGCCGATTCCATTTGATAGTCTTGCTTGGCTAAAAAACGGTGGATGAGATTCCGGATAGCGGGTTCGTCGTCAACCACAAGGATTTTGGCAGCGGCCATAGTTAATAATCCTGGTACTAAATCAGAGGAAAGGGCATATAAGCGTCAGCTGATAGACTGAGCTGGAAAAAAGCGCAAGGCAATATGTAGAAGAATAATAGGATAAATAGAGCATCACGGCGCTATTTATCTGTAGAGCGCTATCTATCTATAAATAAGCTAGCAGTCACCTCACTTATTCCGTGATAGTTCGGTAGCTTCAGAAAGATTTTGCATAATGCATTCACACCTTAGCAAAAAAATATCTTCTACTGGTGCAATTTATCTCCAATTCCGCTAGGGATAGTCTATGGAATTTATCTCAGGCTCATCTTAGGTTCATAGTTTAGATACATTCAGTGAACCTGACTATGGATACATTTACGTAAGTTACCTGGATGCTGCCGCTTCAATCATCTTTCAACCTTTCAACGAGCGCTCAACAGAAGATTGGCTGCCGTAATATTCAAGAATCGCCATCTAGAGAAGTATCAAGTTTTTCAAACACTGATAGGAGAGCCGTTTTCGTTTCGGTCATAACCCAGTTAGACTAGAAATAGGTGTATTTATCGTCGTCAGAGATATTTGCATGACCGGGTACTCCAATCTCAGGTAGTGTCGTTTCGGTCAAACAGCGCTAGATTGCAACTTTAGAGTGCGATTTCTTAATACGATCCTTCAATACGATCTTTTAATGCATTCTATTGAGGCGATATATTAGGCGGCGCTGTTAGTTTTATGGATTGGGTCGATTCGGAGGTTGAATCATGAGCGAACAAAGTGTTCACTACGAAACGTTAGGGCTGACAGAAGCTTCTTCGTTCGAGGAGGTGCAGTCGGCGCGCACAAAGCTGGCAGCCGCAGAGGAAGACCCTAAGAAAAAAGAAAGTATAGAAGCTGCTTACGACGCCATTTTAATGGAGCGGCTGAGACTGAGACAGGAAGGCAAAATAAAAGTCCCTGACCGAATTCGGTTTGCTGAAAAGCAGGTGAAGCCTAAGGTGTCTTCTCCGGTGAGCAATTTTACAGAGAACCTGGGTTCGCAGTGGTTTTCTGATCTGTTAGATCAGCCCGAGAGCAGCAGTGATTTACTGTGGCCTTCTGTCGCGTTCGCAGGATTGATTGCACTCAGCTGGCTACTGAAATCAGCGACGGCAACAGGCGCTTCGCTAGCCCTAGCTCTTGGACTTTTTGCGTCTATTTATTTCCTCAACCAAAAGACTCGTCGACTGGGCCGCTCTTTTGGACTTTCGGTGATTGGCTTAGTGGCGGGTATCGGTTTGGGTTTAGTGGTTGTCTATATTATGGAGAGCCAAGGCACGAAGCTACCGGCTGATCAGGTGGCATCGCTGTCAGCGACGATAACCCTATCGGTCCTGTGGTTTATTACAGGTTTCTTGCGATAGGCAACTTTACGACAGGCAGCTTTACCATAGCCACAAACTCTTATGCCTGTTGATTATGTCTATTGAGTTTGTGTTCAACCTGATAAAAAGGGACGCAGCCGTGGCTACGTCCCTTTTTAGTTAGCGCGTCCTCTCTACTTTCTCTCTAGACTTCCTCTCTCTAAACTTCCCCGTTCCATTTGAGCGCGTTCGATAGCCTCAAACAGGGCTTGAAAGTTGCCTTCTCCAAACCCTTCTGCTGTTTTGGTTTGTCCGTCCCGGTAATATTGGCCGCGCTCAATAATCTCGAAGAAGAAGGTAGGTTCGCCAAAAATAGGTTCAGTAAAAGTTTGAAGCAGCATGCCTTCTTCCCCGCTTGGCTTCCAGTCAAGGAGCAGCTGTTGGCGACTGACTGCTGATAGATCGTGCAGTGGGCAGCCTGGCCGGTCGTGCAGTTTGTCGTAGTAGGTTTGCGGAACGTTTATCAGTTTGAGCCCCTGATGTCTGAAGTGAGCGATCGCACCCACCGCGTTCTGACTACGCAAGGCCACATGCTGCACGCCCGCCCCTCGATTGTGGTGTAAAAACTCCTGCACCTGAGAATTGGCAGAGCTTGGCTCATTAATCGGTAGCTGTAAGGTGCCTTCTGGATGAATTAATACCTGACTACATAGTCCTGAATGGTCTGTGGTGATCTCAAAGCTTTGACCTTGCTGGAGTCCAAACACTCGCTGATACCAGGTGACAGCGGCTCGAAGCTCGCCCTGCGGCACGTTAATCACGACGTGATCAATAAATGAGAGCCATGCTGTTTGGGCTCGCTGGCTGAGGTTACCTGTGGGCTGAGACGGTGACTGAGCCGTGCTGGGGAGATGGGTGGGTATGTGGGGTTGATGTTCGCCGATCCACTGGGCAGATACCTCTAATACAGTGTGGCGAATGTCTGCCCATCCTGCTATCTGACAGTGTCGTTGGTTGTGCCCATACGCTGTAACGGGTGTCAAAAACTGTGCACCCTGCTGCCTTGCCCTTTTTACAACCGTGTCAAACTGATCGGTCGCAAAGGCAATATCTACAAGCCCAGGTGGGTGCTGGCGCAGATATTGCCGAGCGCTCGTAGAGTGCTCGGCGTCCGATAGCCAAATCTCAATGCCGTCTTGTTGGAGTTGAACGGGAGTTAGCTCCCCGGCTCTCTCTTCTGCATCAACGGTAACAGCTATGAGCTCAAATCCCAGCTTTTGTATAAACCATTCCTTCCAAGCAGCGGCGTCTCTTACATAGAAATGCAAATGATGGAAGTACATGGTCACAGTGCCCATCTCAAAAGGAATACGGAGTGAAACACGAGGGTCATAAGTTGATCAAAGCTCGATCCTAGTGTGCGTTTCTTGATAATGACCAAGATTGCACAATATTGCATTTGATTTCATCAATTGGGATAATGGCGACGCAACTTGATTAAGGAATGTTTAGATGAATGTTTTAAGGCATCTCTCCGGACATTTCTCTAGGCTTCCTACGGGAAGCTCTATTAAGCGTCCACCCGAGAATTGCTCGGGACATCTGCCGACATCTCTTTCGATTTTTATAGGTTTGTGGATAGGCTTAGTGTCACCGCTACCCCCGGCATCTGCATCAGCTGAACCTATGCGCGTTAGCTGGTACGGGCCTGGGTTTGAGGGTGGCTATACGGCCAGTGGCGAAATCTTTAGCCGCTATGACTATACAGCAGCTCATCCGAGCTGGCCTTTTGGCACGCTGTTACAGCTCACAAATCCAAGAACGGGTGACCAGGTGACGGTCAGAGTTAATGACCGATCTGGTGGTGCCTTAGATATCTCCGAGCAAGCTGCTCGGGACTTAGGTACCTACAGCGAAGGGATTGTCCCTGTAGATGTTGAGATTGTTCAATGGGGAGAATAGAGTTTTTGCATCTACACTGCATCTTCTATCAATGTTTAAGGAACTAGCGCAGTATTCAGTTCCTGATAATTCAGTTCCTGATAATCATCACTTTTTTGAGCTTTGTAATCTGCCTGATAATCTTTTCAGGTTTTTGGCGCGAGGCAGGGTTTCTTCCAGGTTTCTTCCAGTCTCTCTTATGTTTTTGCTGTGTTGTTGTTAAGCTTTGGCTGCTCGTAAATGGTTCAACGCATTACTATTGACGCCAGCCAGCAGCAAGATCAGCAAATTGTTCTGCATGCCGATCAGCTTCACTATCTGCGCCGGGTATTACGTTTAGAGGCCGGTGACCAATTTATTGCCCAAGATGGGAAAGGGCAGCAGTGGTTGGCGGCCCTTTCTGTTACGTCAGACAGCGCTGACGTGATTGAATGTTTGGCGGCAGCTGTTGTGTCTGCTATGCCAATCAGGCTAATTGCGGCGCTGCCGAAAGGCAATGGGTTTGATGCGGTGGTGAGACAGGCTACAGAATTGGGCGTGAGCCATATCTATCCGGTAATTAGCGATCGCACCCTCCTAAGACCCAAAGGAAATAGGCTAGATCGATGGCGTAGAATCGCTAACGAAGCTTCAGAACAAAGTGAGCGGGTTACGGTTCCCGACATTGCACCGCCTACTCACTTCGTACAGATATTCAAACAAAATGACTGGGAAGGTCTGCGCTATATCTGTGCGACCAGACGAAATGCGCCTCATTTGTTAGCTAAATTACAGAATGATTTAATCTCTGAAGATTTACTTGGTGTCAATTTGATGATAGGGCCAGAAGGAGGGTGGACATCCGATGAAATTACGGTTGCCATACGCGAATCCTACAAAGCTGTCTCTTTAGGTCCCGCAATTTTACGGGCAACAACGGCCTCTATCACCGCACTATCGCTAGTCGCTGCCGCCAGAGAACTATTGATATAGCTTGATTTCATCGTAGTTGCGCGGATGGCCAAACCGATTTGGCTTGTTTAAGGTAGACGTATCCATCAGCACATAGAGTTTTCTGTTGCTTGGATATTTGGAGCTATCTCAGGTCAATTCAAACAACTAACAATGGCAAAATCTTCTGATCCTGTTTTTTCTGGTTTTCATGCGCTTTCAGAGCCTATCCGTATTCAGGTTATTGAGCTTCTACAAGAAGGCGAATTTTGCGTCGGTGACATGTGCGAGCGATTGAGCATTGCTCAGTCCAAGCTTTCTTTTCATCTAAAAACACTGAAGGAGGCAGGTCTTGTAACTGCTCGCCAACAGGGACGCTGGATGTACTACAGCTTGAACGCAGATCGTTTTCACGCTTTAGAAGGTTACCTCAGCGGCTACGGCGATTAGCGGCTCCGGTAGCATCTCTCTCCAGTTTAAATCAGTCAGTACTTTGTTGTTCTTGATAAGCTGCTGCCTGAATTAATGCAACAAAACACAAAAAAGATGACCTGTACTGTTCATACAGGCCACCTTAAAAAATAAGTAGCTTGCCTTACATTCCTCGCGCTTTGCAGCAATGTAGGCAATTTTTTTATGGCTTTTTCTTCGCTTGCTTACCTATCTGTTTAACAGAGCTAGAATCTGCGAGGTAACTGCTAGACTTTCTTCAAACAGCACGTCTTCGCCCCAGCTTTGTAGCTGTTGTTCTAGGAGCAGATCAGAGCGCTGGTCCGATAGCGATGTAACCTCTTCTACCAGACTGCTTTGAGCGCTGCCGCCCGATTCCATTCTCATGCAGCCAGCCGTTTCAGAGCACAAAATAGTGTTGCAGTTGGCATCGTGATTGGTGGATTCTAGGCGAACGCCTGTGAGGTCGCCGAGCACTTCGCCCTGATTGGCAACTGGGATAGCTGCCAGCTCAGCTTCTATCTCTCTGCCGTTTTCGCTGGTAAAACAAACGCGCTTTAGGGCATAGTCGCCTCCCTCATTTTTGTACGCTGTAGGCTGCCACTCTAGGCGGCTGGCTAGCCAGCCCAAAAACATCAGCGCTTGAGCTGGGTTTCCTCTCTCGTAGTCAACGCCGATCCGATCGACTTCAGTCAGAGCCATCCGTCTCTCAGGGGGATCGAATGCTTCTGCGGTCAGTTCTTGCCAGGGCGCTAGTCGGTACCAGTTCAAGTCAGCAATATTGGTGTGCTCGTTCACGAGGGCTTGAATTTTGACAATTTCAGATTCGGCATCGCCGTAGTAGCTAGAGTCAAGAATTAGGCAGCTGCTGCTAAGGGCAATTTTTTGAAAGAGCACCTGCTCTGGGTTGGGGGTAGCTTTCCACCAAACAAATTTGGGCAGGTCTGAAACGACCAGGGAGTTGACGACATCAGAGACTCGCTCTAGCGCCTCTTTGGTACCTCTTAGCGTGATGTATTCACAGCACACCAGATTGCTGCTATTGCTAGTTTGTACCGGGCAGTAGGCTGAGACCTGAGCGCTGACGCCTTCGTCTTCACCGAAGATAGGGCAAAGGGTAATCACCCGACAAGGGTTTTGGGCCGCGAGCGCACCGTCAAAGCTAAAGCCACGAATGTCTTCGTTTTTGAACTGCTGCTGAGCGATGGGTCGCGATCGCACTTCTTCTCTTAGCTTGGCGAGCGTTTCTGGATCAACTCGCCCCGTCATTCGATAGTCATACTGCTTCTGCGCTTCCAAAATGGCTTCGCGCGTTTTTGGCCCGTGAGAACCATCAATGGTGCCGTCGTAAAAGCCCAAGGTTGCCAGCAACTGCTGAATTTCTTCTGGCTCATAAATCACCATCGTGAACGTCGTGGCCCGCGTGGCCACGGGTGCGGTGTGGCCATCGTCCTGGGTTCGCCAGATATTGCGCAGTTCAGCTTCGATTTCATCGACTGAAATGTCTTTGGGTTTTTGCAGAGCAAGAATAGAAGTGGCCATGGGTTAAAGTCGAAAAGGATAGGGTTGCGAACGAATAAGAAAGCGAAAGTTCAAAATGGCTAGACCAAGTGATAGACGCTATAGCCTTCTCCAGCGCCGCTGGTTTTTGTTCAAAAGCAGTTCAGCTTCGATCGGTCCCCAGGTTCCGGCTTCGTAAAGGGCGATCGCATCAGCAGGCGCAGGCACATCCCAGACTTCTAGCAGTGGCGTTAGCACGCGCCAAGACTGTTCTACCTCATCGCCACGGGTAAAGAGCGTTTGGTCTCCTAACATGGCATCGACCAGCAGGCGGCTATAGGCGTCTGTACTGGCCTTACCAAAAGCTGCATCATAGCGAAAATCCATATCTACCGAGCGCGTCCGTAATGAAGAACCCGGTGTCTTGACCTCAAACCGCATGGCAACGCCTTCATTGGGCTGAATTCTTAGCGCCAGAATGTTGTTGTTCAACTGCTTGGCCGCAGATTGGAACATCAAGTGAGGAACAGATTTGAAGTGGATAGAGATTTCTGACACCTTTTTAGGCAGGCGCTTGCCAGTACGCAGATAGAAGGGCACGCCTTTCCATCGCCAGTTATCGACTCGCAGTGAGAGCGCGGCAAACGTGTGGTTGGTCGAGCCTTCCGGTACATCGGATTCGCTGCGATAGTCAATCACCTCGTGATTCTTCATCCAGCCCGCAGAGTACTGGCCGCGTACGGCACTTTTTGAGATGTCATCGCTGTTGGCTAGCCGAGTGGCCTGCAAAACCTTGACCTTTTCATTGCGGATGCTAGCTGCATCTAAAGAGTTAGGTGTTTCCATCGCAGTCAGGCAGAACAGCTGCATCAGGTGGTTCTGCACCATATCGCGGATGGCTCCAGCGGTTTCGTAGTAGCCCGCTCTCCCTTCAAGCCCGACCGTCTCAGCCACGGTGATTTGCACGTGATCGACAAACTGACGGTTCCACAGCGGCTCAAAAATGGCGTTAGCAAACCGAAAGACCAACAGGTTCTGCACGGTTTCTTTGCCTAGGTAGTGGTCAATTCGATAGATTTGCTCCTCGGCGCAGACATTGCGAACCTTGTAGTTGAGCGATTGAGCAGAAGCCAAGTCACGACCGAACGGCTTTTCGATCACGAGTCTGTGCTTGGAAGGATCTGCCAGCATGCCAGCGCCCCCCAGCTGTTGAGCCGCTTCTGCAAAAAATCTGGGCGCTACCGACAGGTAAAAAGTGCGATTGCCCTGTGTGTGCCTTTTCTCGTCTAGCTCTGCCAAAAACTGCTTGAGCCGCTGGTAGTCTTCTGGCTTGTCGATATTGCCTGGGCAGTAAAATAGACCCTGAGCAAACTTGTCCCAGGTATTCTGATTGCTGCTGTCGATACCGCCGCCAAATTCTTTGACGCCCTCCTCCATGTGCTCTCTAAAATACTCGTGGCTCCATTCGCGGCGAGCAACCCCCACAATCGTGAGCTCTGGCGGCAACCGCCTTTCCTGGCGCATTTGAAAGAGCGCAGGAACCAGCTTGCGCTGCGTCAAATCGCCTGACGCACCGAAGATAACCAAAATTTGAGGGGCAGGAATACGATCGTGTTGAAGACCAATGCGGAGTGGATTTTCGAGCAGAGAAACCATAGTGACTGGAAGAAGTAGCTGTGAGAAAAAGAAGCTGTGAGAAGTGCCTGGAAAAAATTAGCTCACCAAATTAGCTCACCTTGGAGATTGCAGGCGGCCTTTCTAGCTGACGCTCCTGAATAAAAGACTCCACCAGGGCGACATCTTCTTGACTGCCGATAATCAGCGGCGTGCGAGTATGCAACGCGCTGGGGACAAAATCCAAGACGGGCTGCTCTCCTGTGGTGGCTTTTCCCCCTGCCTGTTCGGCTAGAAAGGCTAGAGGTGCAGATTCGTAGAGCAAACGTAGCTTGCCTTCTGGATTCTTGAGGGTACCTGGATAGAGAAAGACGCCGCCCTGCATCAGGATGCGGTGAAAGTCGCCTACTAATGCGCCACTATAGCGCCCCGAGTAGCCTTCGTGGCGATGCATGTAGCGAATGTAATCTCGGTAGGGCTCTTCCCACTGCCAAAAGTTGCCTTCGTTGACGCTGTAGTTAGAGCCGTGGGTGGGAATTTGAATGTTTTCACTCGATAGAATAAATTCGCCCAAGCTGGGATCTAGCGTGTAGGAGTGCACTCCTCTGCCGATGCTAAAGACCAGTACAGTGCTGGGCCCGTACAGAATATAGCCTGCTGCAATTTGCTCGTGGCCATTGGTCAATAGGTCATTGCCCGTTTGGTCTTCGTCGTCGCCTTTTTGACGGCGAATCGCAAAGATAGAACCGACATTGAGATTAATATCAACGTTAGAAGAGCCGTCAATGGGGTCGTATAGCAGCGTGTAGCGATTAATTGGGCAGTTCTCTGGCATATAGTAGATGTTTTCCATCTCTTCAGAGACCAGGCGGCAGACAAGTCCACTTTGCTGAAGCACAGAGAGAAAGACGTCGTTGGCGTAGACGTCCATTTTTTTGACAGACTCGCCCTGTACGTTCTGGTTGCCGGTAAAGCCAAGCGCGTCTTCTACCAGCCCGGCGCGGGTCAGCCGCTTGGAGACCAGCTTGCCAGCAAAGGCAATCCGATTCATTAGGGCGCTGAGGTCTTGGGCATCTGGGCCAAAGCTTTGTAGCTGCTTTAGCACGTGCTGTGACAGGGTCATGCTGTCGCGACTGAGCGCGCCGCCTACCATCGGCTGATACGTTTCCACCATACTTTCCTCTTAGTTTGTTGCGCGTCAGCACAGGAGTCCTTCAGCTTACATATTAAGAAAAACAGATGGATTCGGAAATCAACCTTTATGCGAACTAAAGAAAGTTGCCGCTATATATAGTTTTATGAACTCTGTGCTCTCATAAACTCCGTATATCCTCAGATTTGTCCACTATGGAGGTGTGTGTTAGAGCACTCGACCTCTCAGGTACCTCTCAGGTACTTAGGCTTCCAGCCAGGAATGGTCTGTTGAGGACTGCGGGCGAACGCAAGGCAGTCTGGCTCGACGTCTTTGGTGATGACTGAACCTGCGCCGATAGTGACATCTTCACCGATGGTGATAGGGGCAACCAAAGAGCTGTTAGCGCCGGTTTTGGTGCGATCGCCAATCACTGTCTTATGTTTATTTTTGCCGTCGTAGTTCACCGTAATGGTGCCAGCTCCAACGTTCACCTTCTGCCCCAGCTCTGCGTCTCCCAGGTAGGACAAATGAGCCGCATTGGTATGGCTACCAATCGTTGACTTTTTCACTTCTACAAAGTTGCCAATCCGACAGTTGTCACCGACGCTCGCCTGGCCTCTGATATGGGCAAACGGCCCGATGCGACCACCGCTGGCCACTTCGCTGTCGCTGACGACAGAATGAACGACTTTGGTATTCTCTCCAAGGGTGCTGTTTTCGATGAGGCTACCGGGGCCAATGTGACAGCCCGCGCTGATGACAGAATTGCCCCGCAGATTGGTTTGCGGCTCAATAGTCACATCGGGCTCTACCGTCACCGTCGCATCAATGGTAATGCTCTCTGGGTTAATCAGCGTGACGCCCGAGAGCAGCAGTTCATCTTTGAGCCGTTTTTGCATAACCGCTTCTGCTTCTGCTAGCTGTTTGCGATTGTTGATCCCAGCAATTTCTGAGGTGGGCGCGTCCATTGCCATGACCGGCGAGAGATCTTTAATCACATCTGTGAGGTAGTACTCTTGCTGGTCGTTATCGGCTTTCAGATGCGGCAAAATCGTCATGAGCGCCGCCCAGTTAAAGCAATAAATGCCTGCGTTGATGCGTGTGTTTTCTCTTTGCGCTGCTGTGCAGTCGCGATGCTCAATAATCTCTTTGACGATCAGATTCTCATCGCAAAAGACTCTGCCATAGCCGGTGGGATCGTCCATTTGCGCTGTCAAAATAGTGGCCGCATTGTTGTTTTTAATGTGGGTAGTCATCATTTGCTCAATGGTTTCTGGCTTGAGCAATGGCACATCACCATTGAGGACGAGTAAATTCCCTTTAAAGCCCTCTAGCGCTGGGATTACCTGCTGCACCGCGTGCCCGGTGCCTAGCTGTTCGGCTTGCTCAACAAACTCTAAATTAGGAACAGTACTCAGGGTTGCTTTTACCTGCTCGGCGGCGTAGCCCACGATCGCAATCTTACGCGTGGGGTTTACCAACGATGTGCTGTTGATGACATTTTCTACCAGGGTGAGGCCGCTCAGCCGATGGAGAACCTTGGGTAGCTTGGATCGCATACGGGTGCCTTTACCCGCAGCAAGAATTGCGATCGCCAATGAATCTGCCATGATTTCCCCTTTCCTTATATGTATGAGCGTTGTGATGTATGAGCGTTGTGATTGTCCGAATTGGACCGTCTAAACTGATTGTCTGAATTCAATCCTTGATACTCGCACAGCCGTCTGTTCTAGATAGCTAACCAGGTGACTACTAACCAGGTGACTACTAACCAGGTGACTACGCCTGAGGAACCATTGCAATGCACTCAATTTCTACCAAAACGTCCTTCGGCAGCCTAGCCACCTCTACGCAGGCTCTAGCAGGCGCGTCCTGATCGCCAAAATGCTTAGCATACACCTCATTCATCGCTGCAAAGTCGTTCATATCTTTGAGAAAGACAGAGGTTTTGACAACTTGAGAAAGCTCTGAGCCAGCCGCCTCGATCACCGCGATCAGATTTTGAATAGATTTTTCTGTTTGCGTCGCTACCTCTGTGCCTACAATTTCGCCAGTTTTTGCATCTAGTGGAATTTGTCCGGCTACAAAGAGCATGGCACCATTGGCAACAATGCCCTGATTGTAAGGTCCGACAGGAGCAGGAGCATTGTCAGTCTGAATAATTTTGCGCACAGGTTTTTCCTCGATTGTGTCTGTCGAGCTGCTTGTGGTGCCTCTAAAAGCTACAGCCCTCAGCTAAGAAAGCAACTCGGCTAGCAAATGACCTAATGCATTAGGTCATTTGCTATATATTGAATACTGAGGAGCAATCACGGAGATTATAGTAAGCGCTAGCGTGGCTTTTTTAGAGCAGTTTTTATAGTATTACGGGGCGATGGCCGTAGTGGCGATAGCGCCAGTAGTCTTGAAGGATTTGGTCGTGATCAAAGCAAAGCTGTTGGGGGACTTCCCACGGGTTGGCTACGACCAGACTTTTGGCATCGTCTTGAGCGGTGGGTTCACCGGTTGCGATCGCAATAAAAACAATACTTATCGTATGTTTCCGCTCATCCCGCTTGGGATCGGAATACACCTTAAACTGCTCAACCAGGGAGACGCTTAAGTCAGTTTCTTCTTTGGCTTCTCTCACCGCAGCGGTTTCGACCGACTCGCCATAATCTACAAACCCACCGGGTAACGCCCACCCGTGAGGAATATTTAATCGTTCAATCAGCACAATAGGCCGATGAGGCCGATCGATCATTTCAATGATCAGATCAACGGTCGGTGCTGGGTTGCGATATTCCATGGCTCTCTATCTAATTACCCATTCAGTATGGGCTATTTAGCGCGGGCAAAGGTGCGGCTAAGAGTGTGTAAAGCGGTGCCAAGAAAGCGTCAGTAAGGTTAGTGTAATCAGTGCCGATGCTTTGAATTTCACTGCGCTTCTACCTGCCTTGTGATCTTTCTCTGACCTCGCTGTGAGGTTAATTCAAAATACAGATATTTGGGCCCAACAGCCCGTGATAAAGTCTGACCAATCCAAGTTATTGAGTATCTATGTCTTTTTCCAGAACCAGCGGCATTTTGCTACATCCCACGTCACTTCCAGGCCGTTTTGGTATTGGAGATATCGGTTATCAGGCGTACAGATTTGTAGACTTTTTGGCTGAAACCAAACAGCAGCTGTGGCAGATCTTGCCGCTTGGACCCACTGGACATGGAAACTCTCCCTATATGTCTTTCTCCGCGATGGCGGGTAACCCCATGCTAATCAGCTTGGAGAACGTGCAGTCTCAGGGGCTGTTGGAAGAAGAAGAGCTGGCGCTAACAGAAAGCTTCCCGATTGATCGGGTTGATTATGATGCGGTGGCTGCGTTTAAGTATCCTCTGCTGTGGAAAGCCGCGAAGCGGTTTAAAGATCATGCGAGCGATGAAGTGCGCAATGAGTTTAATCAGTTTCGTCGCGATCGCGTCAGCTGGTTAGAAGACTACGGTCTGTTCATGGCGCTTAGAGATGCCAACAACCTAAGACCTTGGCCCGAGTGGGACCGTGGCCTAGCGCAGCGCGATATCGATGCGCTCAATATTGCCCGGGTAGATTTAGCCGAGCAAATCTTTTACCACGAGTATATGCAGTTTGAATTTTTCCGCCAGTGGCGCGATCTTAAGCACTATGCCAACGAAAAGGGCATTCAAATTGTGGGCGATATGCCGATTTATGTGGCGCACAACAGCTCAGACGTGTGGGCCTTCCCTGACAAGTTTATGCTGAACCCCGACACCATGTATCCATCCCAGATGGCAGGCGTACCCCCAGACTTTTTCAGCGCGGAAGGTCAGCTGTGGGGCAATCCTACCTACAACTGGGCGGCGGTACAAGCGTCCGGCTTTGACTGGTGGATGTTGCGAATCAAGTCACTGCTAGAGTTTGTCGACCTGATGCGAATTGACCACTTCCGAGGCTTTGAGGCGTATTGGGCCGTTCCTGAAGGTGCGCCAAATGCGCTAGGTGGCCACTGGATAGAAGCGCCGGGCGAAGCTTTCTTTGACACGGTAGAAGAGAAGCTGGGCAAGCTGCCGTTTTTGGCAGAAGACCTCGGCCAAATTGATGACAAAGTGCATGCGCTGCGTGAGAAGTATGGCTTCCCAGGCATGAAAATCTTGCAGTTTGCCTTTGGTTCAGACAACAAGAATCACTATTTGCCACACAATGTAGACCGCAATTTCTTGATTTACACCGGTACGCACGACAACGATACGACGGTCGGCTGGTTCACCGAAGCGACTGAATACGAGAAGCTGCGGCTGGTGAACTATGTCGGTGCGTTTGAAGCGAGCTCAGAGCACTGGGCAATGATTCGACTGGCGCTCAGCTCTGTGGCAAATCAGGCAGTGATTCAGCTGCAAGACGTATTGGGCCTGGGCACGCAGTCACGAATGAACACGCCAGGTACCTCTGAAGGCAACTGGGAGTGGCGCTACGTAGACGCCATGCTGACCCCGACAATTGCTGGGCAGTTGAAAAACCTGACAGAGCTGTATGGCCGGGCACCGGATTAAAGCTACGTTAGACCTAGCGGTTTGGTTGATTGGCGAGTGGTTTGTCGGTTTATTCGGTTCAGTGGACCAAAACCCGACAAACCGAACCTGATAAACCGAACCTTGTCAGGGTGGTCGTTTTGCTACGCTATAACCGTCTAGGTTCTCATGGAGCAAAGAGCAAGCATGGCCGCAACTGATTTCAAAGATTACTATGCCATTTTGGGTGTCAGTAAGACGGCAGATGCTGGTGAGATTAAGCGTTCGTTTCGGAAGTTAGCACGCAAGTATCACCCCGATGTAAACCCAGATAATAAGACGGCTGAAGCTAAGTTTAAGGAAGTCAGTGAAGCCTACGAAGTGCTCTCTGACGCTGACAAGCGCAAGAAGTACGATCAGTTTGGCCAATACTGGCAGCAGGCTAGCCGGGCGGGCGGTGGTGTGCCTCGCGGCGGTGCGGCTGGCGGTGCGGCTGGCTTTGACTTTGGTGCGTACGGTAGCTTTGACGACTTTATCAATGAGCTACTAGGCCGGATGGGTGGCGGTTTTGGCGGCCCTGGTGGGGGCCCTGCTGGCGCGGGGCGCTCTCAGTCTTATAGCTATCAGCAAAGTCCTGGCGCGGGCTTTAATACGGGCGGCTTTGGCAATAGCGGCTTTGGTTTTGACCCTAGAACAGCGAGTGGCGCAGGTGGAAAATCAGCATCTGGCCGGGGTCCACTAGACCAGGATGCCGACTTGAAACTGACCTTTTCTGAAGCTTTTCGCGGTGCTCAGAAGCGATTTAGCATTGGCGGTGAGTCTGTTACGGTAAGGATTCCGGCGGGTGTGAAGCCGGGCAGCAAGATTCGACTAAAGGGCAAAGGTGCTCGCAATCCACAGACGCAGCAGCGAGGCGATGTGTACCTGACGGTATCGCTGATTCCCCATGGCTTCTTTAGCTTTGACGGTGACAACTTAACCTGCGAAGTCCCAATTGCACCGGATGAGGCAGTTTTGGGTGCCAAGATTGCGGTACCTACCCCGGATGGCAGCGTTACGGTGAGCGTACCAGCAGGCGTGAAGTCAGGGCAGTCTTTGCGATTGCGTGGTAAGGGCTGGCCTAATAAAAAGAGTTCTAGTCGGACTGATTTGCTGGTGAAAGTGGTGATTACGCCGCCCAAAGATTTAGGGAGCGAAGAGAAGGCGCTGTACGAGAAGATTCGCGACAGCCGTAAAAACGATCCAAGGAAAGCGATCGCTGATAATAAGCTCTAAACCGATGATTTGTTCTCTGGATTCGTTTTCTGTTAGATAACTTGTTCACTTTCTTGATCGAAAAGGTGAAACCGGGTGAGGTCAAACTGGAGATTAATTTGCTCATTGGGGGTAACTTTTACCCTGGGATCTAACCGACCGATGAACTTTGTGCCATCGGCCAGCTCGAAGTGCACGATCACCTCGTGGCCCATCAGCTCAACAACTTTGGCAGTGGCTGGAATGCTGGCTGGTTGAATGCCGGGGGGCACGCACTGTGGATGATAAATGCCTTCTGGGCGAATGCCTAAGACAACGGAACGACCAGAAAATTCACTGTAGCGATTAAGCCGCTCAGCTGGAATCGGAACGGTGATGCCGCCATCGGTTTGAATGACGAGTGCACCTTCTGACTGAATGAGCTGAGCACTGAAAAAATTCATCGAAGGACTGCCCAAAAAGCCAGCGACGAACATGTTGTTGGGCTGTTCGTAGACGGTTTGAGGCGTATCGATTTGCTGCAAAATGCCGCCGTTCATGACGGCGATGCGGGTGCCCATGGTCATCGCTTCGGCCTGGTCGTGGGTGACATAGACGAAGGTGGTGCCTACTTTTTTGTGCAGTTCGCTGAGCTCGGCGCGAGCCTGCACCCGAAGCTTTGCATCCAGGTTGGAGAGGGGTTCATCCATTAAAAAGACGGCTGGCGATCGCACAATTGCTCTTCCTAGCGCCACTCGCTGCCGCTGTCCGCCTGAAAGCTGCTTGGGCTTTCTCTCTAATAGCTGTTCAATGCCTAGCTGTTTTGCGGCGGCTTCTACCCGCTGTCTAATCTCTTGTTTGCCAACGCCTTTTAGATCCAAACTAAAGCCCATATTGTCGGCAACCGTCATATGTGGGTACAGCGCGTAGGACTGAAACACCATGGCAATATCGCGATCTTTTGGCGTGACATTGTTAACCCGCTGACCGTCAATATAGATGCTGCCGCTGCTGATATCTTCGAGCCCGGCCAGCATTCGCAAGGAGGTCGTCTTACCACAGCCTGATGGGCCAACAAGCACCAGAAATTCTTTGTCTTCTAGCTCTATGTTGAGATCTTTGACGGCGACGTAGCCGTTTTCATACTGTTTGCTGACTTTTTCAAAAACAACGCTAGACATAGGAGAAAGGAGGAATGAGGAATGATAAGCGATAACGTGGGTATTCAGGCGGTGAGTGCTTAGGTGATAGACCCTTAACCCGTCGGCTTTTGATCGTAGACACTTAGCCTTTAACAGAGCCCGCTAGCAGACCGCGAACAAAGTAGCGCTGTAGGGCGAAGAAAACAGCCATCGGCACCAGCATGGAGATAAATGCGCCAGAGGTGAGCAGGAACCAGTCTTGACCGCGATCGCCCACAATGTTTCTGAGTACCAGCGTGACTGGTGCGACGTCTTGATTGCCGCCCAGGTAAACCAGGGCAACGAGCAGGTCGTTCCAAACCCAGAGGAATTGAAAGACAGCAAAAGAGGCGATCGCAGGCATGCTCAGCGGCACAATAATGCGCGTAAACACATTTAGATAAGAAGCTCCATCCACAGCGGCCGCTTCGATTAAATCTCTGGGCAGCGAGCCGATATAGTTGCGCAACAGATAAACGCCTAGGGGTAGACCGTAGGCCGCGTGCGCCAACCAAACGGCTAAGAAGGTGCTAGAAATGCCTAGAACGTTATAGGCTCTAAGAATTGGGATTAGCGTCATCTGCAATGGCACAACCAGCAGCCCAACGGTGACGATGAAAATGGCCTGCCGACCGGGAAAGTCCATCCAGGCTAGGGCGTAGGCAGCAAAGGTGGCGATCGCAATGGGAATGACTGTGGCAGGCACAGAAATCACCAGGCTGTTCAAGAAAGCCTGTCCCATGCCAGCGGCTAAGACCTCTTGGTAGTTACCAAGCGTAAACTGCGTGAATTCGAGCGGGTTGAGAAAAACGGTCCACCAGCCGCTGGTGACCAGGGCATCGGGGGGACGAAAGGAGCTGATGAACAGTCCAAACGTCGGCAGCGTCCAGAGCACCGCAATGGCAATCACGGCAAAATGCACGGGTGCTTTGGCCATCAGCCGATCGAAATTAGACTGCTCTTTGCGCTTGCCGACGTAGCTGGGCCTGGGCTCTTTAGACGGGGCCTTCGGCGGATCTTTTTGCGGATCTTTCTGTGGATCTTTCTGTGGATCTTTTTGGGGGCCGCCTGTTTTTCTAACGGTCGGGTCAACCGGCTGAGAATTGCCTGTATTCATCGGTTTAGCTCCTGCTGACGGAATCGGCGAATGTTAGCCACCATGACTGGAATGACCGCGATCAGGAGGATGACGGCGATCGCACTGCCCCGACCATAGTTTCTAAAGTTAAACATCTCCCTAATCATGCGGCTGGCAATCACGTCGGTGCCCAGGTTCCCGCCTGTCATCACAAACACGATGTCGAATACCTTAAGCACTAAAACAATCACTGTGGTTGAAACCACCAGAATCGTTGGCATAATCATCGGGATAATGATCCGCCAAAAAATTTGCACCTCGCTGGCCCCATCTACTCGGGCCGCTTCTAGTACATCTGCTGGAACGCCTTTGACCGCCGAAGAGAGCAGCACCATACAAAAACCTGTCTGGAGCCAGATCATAATGGCGATGAGCGCAAAGTTGTTGATTGCCGGATTGACTAACCAGCCGATGGGCTCGAATCCTAGTCCGGTGGCGATCGCATTGAGCACGCCAATCTGTTCGGCATCGGCGGGGCGGTAGGCATAGATAAATCGCCAGATAACGCTCGCGCCCACAAAAGAGATGGCCATCGGCAAAAAGATCAGCGATTTGGCGACCTGCTCATACTTAACGCGATCGATCAAAACAGCGATAATCAGGCCCAAAAACACGCTAATGCCCGTGACTAGCACCAGCCAAAGCAGGTTGTTACGAAATGTGGTGAGCGTATCGGGCGCTGTTAAGACAAAAATGTAGTTTTTGAGGCCAACGAACTCATTTGAGCTGGGGCCAAACAAGCTGAGGTAGACCGTACGCAGGGTTGGAATAATCAGATAGACCGTCAGCAGCAGCAGCGCTGGACCGACATAAATCCACGGCAAAACCTTGATGCGAGCGCGCTCTGGGAAGGCTTTTTCAACCAGAATATTCAGCGCATAGAAAACGCCGATCACCCCAAAAGAGCCTAGAAATATAGCCAGCAGCGCCTTAAAAATCAAAGAAACATTGTTGCTGTCCATTATTCACCTCCTGCTTCGTCGCTACTGACGACGCGTTCTTCGGGCCAGTAAAACTCAATTTTATCGGTGACCTCTTCGGTGGTAGCGCCGGCCACAAAGTCCATCATGCCTGACCAAAATGTGCCTGTGCCCACCGAGCCTGGCATCGCATCAGAAGCATCAAACTGTACGACGTCTGCGGTTGTCAACAGCTCTGCCTGCTTGCGGCTAAGCTCGTCAGGGTACACGCTTAAATCCACCTGTTTATTAGCAGAGAGAAAGCCGCCGCGCTCGGCCCAAATCTCGTGCGGGGTTGGGGTCGCTAAGTAGGCCATCAGCTGCCGGGCCTCTGGGGTGTCGTTGAGCATGGCAAAAATGTCGCCTGCTACCAGCAGCGCATTTTCGTATTCCGGGTTGATAATTGGAGTCGGGAAAAAATCAACGTCTTCGCACGCCACAACGTCTACTGGAAAAAAGCTGCTGATAAAGTTTCCCTGCTTTTGCATGTAGCATTCAGGCGTGTCGGTTCCTCTTTTGGCGGTAAACAGCCCTGAAATAGAATCGCCCCAAGGAATGCTCAGCGCCCCGGTTTGTCCGCCATACAGGTAGTTAGGTGTTTTAGCAATTTCACCAAAATAGTCAAAAGCCGCCTGGACTTCAGGGGCGTTAAACGGCACCTCATGCTGCACCCACTGGTCGTAAAACTCGGGTCCTGCGGTGCGCAGTAAAATGTCTTCTACCCAGTCCGTGCCGGGCCACCCGGATGCATTGCCGCTCTCCAGCCCCAAGCACCAGGGATTACCGCCGTCGGCGACAATTTCATCACTTAGCGCAATCAGCTCATCCCAGGTCTCTGGCGTCTGGTAGCCGCCTGCTTCAAACTCTTTGGGGTTGTACCACACTAGACTTTTAAGCGCTGAGCGGTACCAGATCCCATAAATCTCGTCGTTGACGGTAGAAAGATCGATCCAGCTATCGGGATAATAGGTGGCTAGCTCTTCCTGGCTGAGGACTTCGGTCACGGGAATAAGGGCGCCTTCTTCGGCGAGCGATCGCATTAAACCCGGCTGCGGAAACATCGCAATATCCGGCGCATCGCCCGAATCTACTCTGACGGGCAGCAGCGTGGTAAATGCGTCTGTTCCCTCGTAGATGACGTCAATGCCAGTTTCTTCTTCAAACGGGGCAAAGGCGGCTTCTAATTTAGCTTGCTGCTCACTGACAACAACCCCCAAAACGGTGACGGTATTACTGCCTGAGGGCACTGGGACATCTGTTGAAGCGTCGGTGCTAGCAGCCGTGTCACAGCTGTAGAGAATCGGTGCGAGCAACAGCCCGACAGATAGCCTTGAAAGTATTTTCTGATGGGTGATCCTGGCGGCTGAGCGTGGCTGCCATCGAGAGAAAAACATGGTCGTCAACCTTGAACTTTTGTTGCCTGGGGGAGTGAGCTGAAGCTAGTTTCTAACGTTACGGTCGCTGTTTGTATAACATAATGCTTAGTCTCTGCTTACAACAAAAGCGTGGCTTGCCTTTGCAGCTTTTCTGAGAAAAAAGATACAAAGCTTTACGTCTTGTCGCAGGTAGGTATCGGGTAGGTATATGGCTGCATCTTCTATTTCTCCTCAGACGTTTTCTCCTCAAACCTCACCTCGTTGGGACCCTTGGGTACTCAAGGACGGTGACACTTACCATCTGTTCTATTTGGGGGGGCGAACCGATCAAGACCCCTGGTGGAAAACTAGCTGGATTTGCGGCGCGCGTTCTGACGACTTTCGGCACTGGCAGCACATAGGCCGCGTGCTAGAACCGGTCCCTAGCAACAGCGATCGAGAAGGGCCCCATCGGGGCTGGGAGTCGGGGCGGCTGTTTGCTGGCAGCACGTATAAAGCAGAGGGCCGCTACTATCTGTTTTACTCGGCGGCCAGCGAAGCCGATATTGCTCAAGAAGCCATTGGCCTAGCGACTTCGGCTGATGGCGTTCAGTGGCAGCGCAGCGAGCAGCCATTGCTCTCTTTTGCGCAAGCGGCTAATGTTCAAGCGCCCTTAGGCGTTAGCTACGCTGGGCGCTGCCAGTGGTCCAATCATCTGCACTGGCGAGACCCTTATGTTGTTCAATCTGTTGAAACGCAGAAATACTATTTGTTCTTTTGCGCTTCGTTGACCCATATTAATCGCTATCAAGGGGGTCTAGGTGTTGCTGTTGCCAATCGACTAGAAGGCCCATATCGACTGCTGCCACCCGCTGCTGGACCCGGTATTCAACAAAAGTTGACCCGTGAAACAGATGATTCTCTTTGGCCTTTTTATCATTTAGAAAGGCCTCAGGTGATTTTCTGTCAGGGTCGCTATCACCTTTTCTTCTCTTGCTTCAAAGATTTTGTTGATCCGGCCTGGCTAGCGCAAGTTGGACCGCAAAATGTCGGCGACTCTACGCTGTACTGGTATGTTGCTGATGATATTACTGGGCCCTTTACGCCGATTGCCGACTTGCCGGTTGTTCCGGGTAGCCAAGAAACTGGACTGTACGGTACTAGCTTTTTTAAGTTACCTTCAAAGGCAGTGGGCTCAAAAGGCACAGTCTTCAAGCCTTCTGATGCGGTTGAGATGACCGTTTTGGGCTGGTACCACCAAAATTACCGTTTGGCGATTGCACAGGAATTCTCTGCTATTTGGACCCCAGAAAGTTTGCGTATCGTTGCTAACCGTGACAGCGATAGAAATACGGAATAAGAAGTCGGATTTAGTCGGATTTAGTGGCCTTTCGCATCAACCCTAGCTGTTTTGTTGGGAAACGGCGAAAAGGTCGCTGTGGTCATCGTGGTAGTTATCGCTACACCCCCTTAACTCCTGACCTGGATTCGCCATGATTTTTGCTTCCACCTTTCGTCAGACCACAGCCGTTAGCCACTGCTTCAACCCGGACTGTACGCATCCAGAAAACGAAAGGGAGGCTTTGAGCTGTGCAAACTGTGGCGAATCGCTGCGGCTAAAAAATCGCTATCGAGCCGTGCAGCTAATGGGTCAGGGTGGATTTGGTCGCACGTTTAAGGGGATTGATGAGTCTGATCCGTTGCAGCCGCGCTGTGCGATTAAACAGTTTTGGGTGCATCCGAACAGTGCCAATCGCTCTCGGGCGGTTGAGCTATTTGAGCAAGAGGCCCGAAGGCTAGCATCGCTCGGAGTACACCCGCAAATTCCAGCGCTGCTGGATTATGTGGTGGAAGGGACAGGCCAGTATCTGGTTCAAGATTTTGTACAGGGCCATAACCTATCGCAGGATCTGGCGATGCATGGCCCTTGGAGTGAAAAACAAATTCGTCAGCTGCTGGCAGACATGTTGCCGCTGCTGAAGTTTGTGCATGGACAGCATCAGGTCATTCATCGGGATGTGAAGCCAGAAAATATTATTCGATGCGATGAGCATCAGCCGCCAGTGCTAGTGGATTTTGGTGCGTCCAAGCAGGTTTCTGAAACTACGCTAGGTAAAACGGGGACTGTTATCGGTTCGGCTGCTTACACCGCGCCAGAGCAGGTGAGAGGTAAAGCGGTATTCGCCAGCGATATTTATAGCCTGGGCGTGACTTGCATTCACCTGATGACACAGGTCCCGCCGTTCGATTTGTTCGACAGTGGCGAAAATGTTTGGGCCTGGCGGCACTTTCTAAAAAAGCCTGTGAGCGACCGGCTGGGTAAAGTGCTCGACAAAATGCTGGCCGGAGCAACTAAGAAACGGTATGCGTCGGCTGATGCCGTACTGAAGGATTTACAGAAGCCTCTGCAAAGATCTTTGCAAAGATCTCTGCAAAGACCTCTAAGCAGAACTTTAGCGCTAGCGGGGGTAGGCGTCGTGGCGCTAGCGGGTATGAGGGCGCTGGTATCGCCGGTTGCCCGTCAGCTGTCACCTAGTTATGCTAGTAGAACTGGACTGTACGGTACCCATTCTGTCGCTGGCAGCCTACCTCGGACTAAAGAATTTGAACCGGGTGGCCTATTCAGCACCGCCGCAGACGGCACGCAGCGGGCATTTCCCTTAGAGCATACGTCAGTAGACGCCAGGATTGCGGGAAATCTGTCTCGGGTAGAGGTAACGCAGACCTTCACCAATCCTTACGACCGGTCATTGGAGGCGGTGTATAAGTTTCCGCTGCCAGATGAGGCGGCAGTAGACGATATGGAGATTCGGATTGGCGATCGCATCGTTCGCGGCCTGATTAAAGAAAGGCAAGAAGCACAGCAGATTTATGAAGACGCCAAAGAAGCCGGTCAAACTGCGGGGCTTTTAGAACAGGAGAAGGCTAACCTATTCACGCAGTCTCTGGCGAACATCAGGCCCGGCGAAACGATTGAGGTGGTAATTCGCTACAGCAACAGTCTGGAGTTTGTCGGGGGCGACTACGAGTTTGTCTTTCCGATGGTGGTAGCACCGCGGTTTGAGCCTGGATTATTGTCTGGATCGGTAGCTGGATCGGCAGCTGGACCGGCAGCTGGACGGGCGGACAGCGTGAATCCGGCCTATCTTGCGGAAGGCCGTTCTGGGCAGGACATTGACGTGACGGTGGAAATTGACGCTGGCGTAGAGATTGCTGAGGTGCGATCGCCTTCTCACGATATCTCTAGCCAGCAGTCTGGTTCTGTGACGCGCGTACGACTCGCCAACGGCGACACTATTCCTAACAAAGACCTGCTGCTGCGCTATCAGGTAACGGGCACAGATACTCAGGCAACCGTATTGACCCAGTCGAACGAGCAGGGCGGTCACTTCAGCACCTATCTGATTCCCGCTGTCGAGTACGCACCAGAACAGATTGTGCCAAAAGACGTTGTCTTCTTAGTCGATACGTCGGGCTCTCAGTCGGGTGAGCCGATTGCTCAGTCTAAAGAGCTGATGCGTCAGTTTATTAATGGATTAAACCCCGAAGACACCTTCACGGTAATTGACTTTGGCGATGAGTCGCGAAAGCTATCTCAGCAGCCGTTGGCCAATACCAGAGAGAACCGGGCGCAGGCACTCCGCTATATCGACAAGTTACAGGCGAACGGTGGTACCTACTTGATGGAGGGAATTGATACGGTGCTGGCGTTTCCAGAGCCTGAAGCCGGTCGTTTGCGCAGCATTGTATTGCTCAGCGATGGGCTGATTGGCAACGATGAAGAGATTGTTGGCTCGGTGCGCGATCGCCTACAGCCCGGTAACCGGCTCTATAGCTTTGGTGTAGGCTTCTCAACCAATCGATTTGTGATGGATCGACTCGCTGAAGTCGGCAGAGGAACGGTCACGATCGTGCCGCCGAGCGATGATGCGATCGCCGTATCGGAGAAATTTTTTAGGGAGATTAATAACCCAGTTGTCACTAACATAGAAGTAAATTGGGTCGGTGAGGGCGACGCGCCAGAGATATATCCGCAGGCGCTGCCAGATCTTTTCGCGAGTCAGCCGCTAGTGCTGCACGGTCGCAAGGTTGACCAGCAAAGTGGCCAGCTGGTAGTCACGGGTACGGTAGCGGGCGGTGCGCCGTACCGAGAGGTGCTGGATGTAGGCTTTGAGCAGATCAATGGCCAGATCACTGGCAATGGGGCGATCGCTCAGCAGTGGGGGCGATCGCGCATTAAAGCCCTGATGAATGACACGTATGGACGTGAGGTGCCTGAAGCGATCGCGGCCGTAACTAAGACCGCTTTAGACTACAGCCTGCTCTCTAAGTACACGGCTTTTGTGGCTGTCAGCGAAGAGAGGCGAGTAAAGCCCGGTAACAGCTACCGCGAAAACGTGGCTGTAGAACTGCCTCAGGGCATGACCTATCCCACCGGAACACAGGCTACGGGAACCCCTAGCGCTGCTGTACCAGAGCCGAGCGAGATTATTGGCAATCTGTTTGCGCTGCTGTGCTTACTTCTATTCTTTACCCGCAAACGCTGGTACAAAATGGCTCATGCGATGTTGCAGCAGGCCTCTTCTAATGCGGCCTCTTCTGGTCAGTAAAAGCATCAGATGTATGCCAGCTGTCAATACCTTATGTATGTCGTATACGGGTGTTGACTGTTATGTAGGTCTGCTTCTAGATAGTTGCTGCCTTTGAGGCATAAAAACATAGAAGCGAAGCGCCATATTCATACAGTAGCTACCGCACTCATTCAGAAAGATTACGGAAAGTCACCATAACATTTTAAAGATGAATAAAGGCTTTCCGTACTCACTTTAAACGTGGGGAATTAAAAAGCACATCGAAAGACTATAGATACACAAGGCTAGGCTTGTGCGTCTCCGACGGCGGCTAGCGGCGTAACTGAATCGTTAATCTAGGTCTACAAGGTATGAAAAGACGGACGTTTACCCATTTATCCGGCTACTTTTTGGCGAGCATGGTGATGGCAGGCTGTAACCGTCGTTCATCTACTTCAAGCGAGGTTGCGAATAGTGCTGGCGAGCGTCTGACAATTTGGTGGCAAGAGGGCTTTTATCCAGAAGAAATTGACGCGCTAAAGCAGATTATTGCTGCGTGGGAAGAAGGCAGCGGCTTGGCCGTTGATCTGAGCGTAATTCCGCAACAAGACATTTTAAGAGAAGTCGAGCAGGCTTTAGTAAGCGGCGGTTTGCCGGATATTTTGTATTCTGGTTCAGCCGATTTGACCATTATTCCTAAGCTGGCCTGGGACAATCTGCTGGCAGATGTCTCAGAGGTTGTGCTTTCGCAGGTCGGCAGCTACAGCGAAAATGCGCTGGCTGGGGTGAGCTATCAGAATAAGATATTGGGCGATCGCAGCTACTATGCGGTGCCTTTAATGCAATCAGCTATTCACATTCACTACTGGGAAGACATGCTGGTGAATGTAGTCGGCGAGCGGCGGGATACGATTCCGCTGAGCTGGGCTGATTTTTGGCAGTTCTGGCTGGCGGCTCAGCCCAAGATTGAAGGTGCGTTAGCAGATACTTACAGCGTTGGCATGCCAATGTCTTTAAGCCTGGACACCTACAACAATTTTGAGCAATTTCTAGAAGCGTATAATGTGCAGATACTCAACAGCGCAGGTCAGCTTCAGCTAGGGGATGAGACGGTCCGTCAGCGGCTGGTAGCGGCAATGACAGACTACGCTCAGTTTTATCAAATTGGTGCGGTTCCCCCCGACGCAACTGACTGGGACAATACGGGCAACAACGTATCGCTGCTAAGCCGCAACAGCCTGATGACGGTAAACCATACGCTCTCTGGTCCGGGCTCTCAGCGTAACGACGCGGATATTTACTATGACAGGCTCTCAACTATCAAATGGCCCAGTAAGCCAAACGGCGATCCTATGCGTTTTGTTATTGAAATTAAGCAGGCTGTGATATTCGCTGATTCTCCTCGCCAGGCGACCGCTCGGTCATTTTTGACCTACCTGGCCCAGCCCAGTAATTTGGCCGCTTACACTGAAGGGGCCCAGGGAAGATATCTGCCCACTATGCCTGAGCTGTTTGAGCAGCCCTTCTGGAAAGACCCGAAGGACAAGCATATTTCGGTTGCCGTAGAGCAGCTAGAAAATACCCGACCGGCCTATCAGGTTTTGAATCCTGCCTACGGTGAGGTGGCCGCACAGAATGTGTGGGGTCAGGCTATGCGCGACATTGCCCTAGGAACCGTTTCGGTAGAGCAAGGGGCTAATCAGGCGATCGCAGATATCACACGTATCTTTGATGAGTGGCAGTAGTGCGACTGGCCTCCTTTTGTAATCGCTGCTCATAGTCGCTGCTGCGCTGACTCGTTGATCTTTTTTCCAAGCTCACTTTTTCGTTCTCCTTTTTCTCCCCAGGATGGTAGCCTCTCGTGAAAATCGCTAAAAAAAGTTTGTTAAACAAACTCATTTTGCCCTTCTCTTTGCTATCGATTGCGACGGTTGCCACTATCTCTACGACCAGCTATTTTTCTGCTAGAGAGTCTTTAAAGCAGTCTGTTTTCGATCGTCTTGAGGTTGCCAGCTCACTTAAGAATGCTCAGATTGGCAAATGGCTACAAACTCAGTATCAGGACATTCTTTTGCTGGCCAGTTTGGCCGAAGTTCACGACCAAGCAAAGCTGCTGGTGGCCCAAAGCGCTTCGGATGAAAGCATCACCCCGGCGATGCGGCAAACCACCTACAACAAAACCGCACGTGTCTTTGAAAAAATTAGTCGAACCAAGCCTAGCCTGCAAGAAATTTCTATTTTGAGTGAGGGCGGAATTGTTCTTTTTTCGACGAACGAGCAGTTGCGTAACAAGTATCAGCCGTTAGGGTCAACGACTACCTATTTTACGGCGAATGAAACGGATATTAGACCTACTTTTTACAGCTCCCCTATTACGAATGAAGCGACAGTCACCTTCGCAACGCCCATTTTAAATGCTGCAAATCAGCGGATTGCGGTTCTCTCTGTCACGCTGGACCTAGCAGAAGTGGACGAGCTGATTCGAGAAAAAACCGGACTGGGAGAAAGCGCCGAGACCTATCTGATTGGGCGCTTGGAACGTAAGAACACCTTTATTGCTTCAGAAGTGGAGGACGGCGATCGCGTCTCTAGCGGCGTGAGCAGCTTAGGGATTGATGCGGCAACCAGCGGTGAAGATGGTTCCGGGCTCTACGAGAACTATGCGGGAACGCCCGTTTTGGGGGTTTACCGGTGGCTAGAAACCGAAAACGTAGCGCTTCTCGCTGAGATCGATCAGCGAGAAGCCTTTTTCCCGGCTAGATCGCTCGCTAGAAACATTGCCCTGGTTGGACTACTCTCAAGCGCTTTGCTGCTGGCTGGCGTGTATTGGGTCTCTCGCCGAATCACCCGGCCTGTACTGGCGATTACGGACGGTGCCTTACAGATTGAGCAGGGAAATTTGAACTACAGCATTCCGGTCGAAGGCGAAGATGAGATTGGCGTGCTGGCGCAGACCTTTAACCAAATGGCGCAGCAGGTGCGAGACTCTTTTGAGACGCTGGCGCAGACCAATCAAAGACTAGAGATGCGGGTTCAAGAGCGAACTGCCGACCTAGCCCAGGCGAAGGAAGCTGCTGAAGCCGCGACCCATGCCAAAAGCGACTTTTTGGCCAATATGAGTCACGAGCTGCGAACGCCGCTCAACAGCATTATTGGCTATAGCGAAATGCTTGAAGAAGACGCTGAACTCTCTGGTCAATTTGCCTTTGTGCCAGATTTACTCAAGATTCAGCACTCGGGCCGTCATCTCTTGAGCTTAATTAACGCGGTGCTAGATCTTTCTAAGGTAGAAGCGGGACAAATGGACCTGAAGCTGAGCCAGGTCGATGTGATGCAGCTTACCCAAGATGTTTTATCAATGATCCAGCCAGCTGCTGAAAACAAGGGTAATACGCTAGTGCTGGGTACAGTGACTGTTCCTCGGCATATGGAGACAGATGCCGATAAATTGCGACAGTGCTTGCTCAACGTGCTGAGCAATGCCAACAAATTTACCGATCAAGGACGAATTACGTTCGAGGTAAAACCGATAAAAACGCACAGGGGACAGTTTGTTCAATTTTCGGTGCAAGATACAGGCATCGGCATGAAGCCAGAACACTTGAACAAGGTCTTTGAGGCCTTTGTGCAGGCGGATGCTTCGACGACGCGTCGTCATGGAGGCACTGGTTTAGGTCTGACAATCACGCAAGAGTTTGTCAATTTGATGGGCGGCACAATTGCGGTAGAGAGCGTCTATGGTCAGGGCTCCACCTTTACTCTACGCTTTCCTCAGCTGCTAGGCTCGGCAGGCTCTGTTGGAACGACAAACGCGATGGGGATAGCAGAACCGGCTGGAATGGCAGGATTGGGAGACTCAGGCGCTGTCTCTGTTTTGGTGGTCGCTCTAGAAGGTGAGATGTGCGACCACATTACTCAGACGCTGCGGCGCAATCCGTTTGACGTTCAGACTGTGCATAGCCTTGAGCAAGCGCTGGCCTGTTTGTCTCATCGGCTACCGGACTTGACAGTGGTTGATATGTCACTGGCAAGGCAAAACAACTGCGATTTAATTTTGAAGCTGCGTCAAGCCGAAGGCGCTGCGAGAATGCCGATTATTCTGGTGGGTGAGGGCGGTATGCTCTCACCGGAGGATCGGCAAAGGTTAGGTGATAGTGTCCAGGGCATTTATTCTGCAGCTGAGCTAGGTATGCCTGATGTCGTTGAAGATATAGAGAGTTTGGCAGACTCCCCTGTGAGTGTGTAGCGGTTTGAGGACGCAGTTCACTGATTTGGGTCTGTGACTGTCTAGGTCTGTAACTGTTTAGGTCTGTAACTGTTTGGGTGTTTAACTGTTGGCAGCATGATCAAAATCTTACTGGTTGAAGATAATCCGCTAAATCAAGATATGCTTAGCCGTCGTTTGCTGCGGCAGGGCTATGAGGTGGTGGTGGCAACGGACGGTGCTGCTGGCATTACGAAGGCCAAGGCAGAAAACCCGAGCCTGATTTTGATGGATATGAGTATTCCAGTGTTAGACGGTTGGGAAACCACCCGGCGGTTGAAAGCAGACGAGCAAACGCAGTCGATTCCAATCATTGCGCTAACTGCTCATGCGATGGTGGGCGATCGCGATAAAGCACTGGCCGCAGGCTGCGATGACTATGCCACCAAGCCGGTTGAGTTTAAGCAGCTGCTGAAAACGATTCGTTCTTTTACAGCGGATATAGCAACCGATGTATCAGCCGCTGGTTCAGCACAGTCAAAGGCTCAATCCTCAAACGGAGCAGCCCCGTCGGTCTCTGTTGCGAGAGCGGCTAATTTTTCCCCACTTCAGGATAATCTTTCTTCTAATGGCGTCTCTTCTAATGACCTGTCTTCCAATGGCCAATCGCCCACGCTAGCCGCGCCTGAACCGATTCAGCCTAGCAGTCCGTTTACGCTGCTAGTCGTAAACGACAATGAGATCAACCGCCAGATTTTGAGCGCTCACTTGCAGCGTAAAGGCTATAGCGTGATTGAGGCTAGTGATACGCCTACTGCGATCGCAGTTCTTAGAGATTTTTCGGTTGATCTAGTCCTTTTAGATATTGTGGTGCCAGCAACTGGCAATCTGGAAACCCTTCGGCAGCTACGTTCTACCTACGCTAAAACGGCACTGCCTGCAATCATCATGACTGCCAATGACAGCGATGACCAGATTGTTCAAGCTTTTGATATAGGGGCTAATGACTATGTGACTAAGCCAATCAATCTAGCCATTGTGATGGCTAGAATTCGCTCGCAGCTAGAAACCCTGCAAGCGACCCGTCAGCAGATATCTAGCGCACAGCCCGACGACGCGACAGAGGTAGACTCTGCTCCGCCAGCCTCTTCTCAACCACCAGTTTCTTCTCAAGTAGTATCTGCTCAGTCAGTGCCTGCTCAGTCAGTGCCTGCTCGAACCTTCCCTAGCCAATTTGCTGCATCCTCTCAATCGGCCTTTTCTTCGCCAGTTTCCTCTCCGCCAGTCTCTTCTCCGCCAGCTTCTTCTCCGCCAGCCTCTTTTCAGCAGGTACCCGATCTGTCGGCACCAGCCCAGACCGCCCAATCGGCCAGGCGAACATCGGCTAATTTTTCTTTCCCTGCCAAATCTTATCCTTTGCACCACACGTTCGCTCGCTCGCCGCTGAGCCACGTCGAGCTTGTCAAACATCCTGACGTTTCGACGGCTGATCTATGTTTGGTAGAAGTATTTTCTCCTGGCATTGAAGATGATTCGGTCCTAGAAGACTTTAGAGCTGAGCTGGCGGTGGAGCGATCGCGTCTTAAAGCCATCTCTCGTCACGATCACATTGCAGAGGTCTTGAGCTTTTTTAAGCAAGAAGGTACGTTTGGCTGGTTTCAGGCATACACAGAAGGTCAGCTTCTGCTAGATAGCTTATCGGAGGGACAACAGGCAGAGCCGAAGATGGTGCTGCAATCGATCAGAGACATGCTAGAGGCGCTAGTGCCTTTTCACGCTCAGCAAATTGTGCATTCTTCACTGCAGCCTGGCCACCTGTGGCGCTGTTCAAGCGATGGTCGATTACAGCTGTTAAATTTGGGCTTGAGTCAGCGGCTGTCCGTTTATTTGAGCGGGCGATCGCCTGAGAAATACAAGCCGTTTGACTACGAGCATGTTTATATGCCCATTGAGCAGCGCATCGGCGAGGCGGTGCTGAGTAGCGATATCTACGCGGTGGGGATGATTGCGCTACAAATGCTGACGGGTAAAACGCCTGAGGTGCTAACCAATATTCTGCTTTCTAGCGCTTCGCCGCTGCAGCTGCTGCCGTCTATGACGCCTGATATGGCTGACATCCTTTCTAAGATGTTGTCTCAAGACCACCGGGAACGCTATTTGTCAGCAGAACGCGCGTTGAAAGATATGAATGCTTAATGATTCTGTTCTTCTGCATTTTTCTTCGAATGCTCTACTAGCCACTGCTGGCTGAGGGATTGAAGCTGCTGCCGTTCTGTTGCCGTGAGCCCTTGTGGGTCAAATCGATAGCGATAGTGCAGGATGAGTGCCGGTTTGAATGTTGATTGTTGTGAGGGTGATAGGGCTGCTTGAATGCGATCGCCCCACTGTAAGAAAGATTCTGTTCTTAGTCTCTCTAGCCCCTGCTCACTCAGCGTTTTCTCAATCTGGTAGAACTCTGAGTCTAGCCCGTTTGGTTTCTGTTGTTTTAACTGATTAGTATTGGCTGTGCTGTTGGTTTGCTGGCCCTGAAACACCTGTACTGAGCGCCATAGCAAGTAGCAAAAGAGAGGAATGACAATCATCAGCACCTCTTTTAAACCGAGTTCGCCCAGCTGACGAATCCGGTAGCTTGCCTGAAATCCTAGAAAGGCAAAAAAGTCAGAGATGACTTGGAGAGGCGAGGTCATTGCTTTTTCTTGGGCAGTCCAGTCGGGCGGGGTGGTATCTAGCGTTTGCCAGCGGCCATCAAGGTAGAACAGGGTCCAGGCGTGGGCGTCGCGGCTGCGAACGATGTATTGCCCCTCCAGCGAACTGAATTCGTGCGCTGAATAGCCCACGGCATAGCGAGCCGGAATGCCCGCTTCGCGTAGCAGCAGCGCAGTCGCAGAGGCAAAGTACTCGCAGTGGCCGGTCTGAGTGTTGAGTAAGAAGTCAGAGACTGCCGAGACCGCCGGGTCTGGCTTGATCAGGTCTAGAGAGTATTGAAAGTCTTGAAAGTAGGCAGCGATAAGGCTGACGATTTCACGCTCAGATTTTCCTGTGAGCGATAGTTGATCAAACACGCTTTCGACCGCCGCTTTATCGACGTTAGGCACCTGAAGATCTGCTGATGTGGGTCTAGCGTCCAACGAGCCTGTCCCACGAGAGAACTGCACCTGGTAAGCAGCGCTGCCTTTGGCGTTGACCTGCACCGCACCAAACTGATTTCGCTGCATTTCTTCGACAGGCAGTTGCTGAAGCCTGGAAGTCCCACGAGGCAAGGTTAGAATGCCGTCGCCGCGCTCTAGGTCAGTGGAGATGGTAAGGGTGACATCTTGCTCGGTAGCGGGTCCGAGAATCCACTCCCCGTCATCGCTGCCGGGGGGGACGTCGCTAAAGAGAGAATTTTCCGCGGTCCACGTAGAGAGTTTGTATTGGTTGTAGGTAGCTTCTTGAAGGAGAACTGGGAACGTATCCGGCAGCGCTTGGTCTGCCTTAACTCGGAATGCAATGCTATTAGAAAGCTTGAGCCTACCGACCGATCCCATTCGGGTACTGTTGCCGTCAGGATTGACTGCGCCGCTGGCCATATTGCCAATCATGGCGATTACCTGCGCTTCCAGCTGCTGTTGAAAGTGTGCCAGCTGTCGATGTCCGGCAAAGCCGAGCCCTGCGGACAGGCAAAAGAGCAGTAGCCAGAGCGCTGGCTCAGAGCGAGCGGGGCGCAGTGGCCATAGAAGCAGTCCTGTTAGAGTCGTTGCGCCAATATAAAAAACAAAATGGTCGCTGTCAGTAGCGCTACTGGCAGCGATGCAAACACCGAAGTAGAGGTGATGCAGATTGAACGGGCTGTGCTGACGCAGGCTAGAACGGTGGCTAGCTTGGCTAATGTAGTTGCCTTTTTGAAACTGTTCTGTGAGTAGTGTTTGGACGCCGAGACCATAGGTTTGAGCGATCAGCAAGGGGAGCCCGGCGACAGGCAGCCATTGCAGCAGCGTGTAGATAAAAACAGATTTCTTGACGGTAACAATAATGACAAGCAGAATCGCCAGCAGCGCGGCGCAGAGCTTGCCAGCTTCTTTGAGATCTGAAAGAGAAATTTGCCAGCGCTGTTGGATAACGTGCCGGGCTTCGAGAATGAGAATGATGGGCAGGGCGACGAAGAACAGGCTGGTTTGATAGCCCCAAAGTGCGATCGCTAAGCTACAGAGGCTAGCACTGTCTATGGCTCCCAGTTTTCCTAATCGCAGTTTTCCTAATCCTAATCTTCCTAATCTTTTGCCAGTAGGTGTCATAACGCCAGTAGCCCCGCCTGAATGTTGTTCACGGTTAAAACGTGCAGGCTGCTGTCAGCGTCTTGTAGGCAGCTGTGGTCTGGGGGTGTGGCCAAGCCTTTTTCTGGCGCGATGATCAGTACTAGAACCGGAATGCCTGCGGCCTGAAGCTGTTCTATGAGGGTTTGGCGATCGCGATTCCACGTGAGAAAAATGCAGATGCAGCCACTGAGTAAGGAAAGACGCGATCGCACCAGCGGCAGCAGCGTCTCAAACCCCTTATCCTGACAGGGCACCACAGAAGCCAACAGTTCTAGCAGATACTCGCTTTGGCCAAGCCCGCGGCCGACGGTAAAGCAATGTGCCTGATCGTTAACGAACACCATGTCTAGCAAGGATTCTTGGGTTTGGACAGTGTAAGCGAGAGAGGCTGCGATTGCGATCGCCTCTTCCATCACTTCGCTATAATCCTCTGCTTGAAACGTATCTAAAATTAATGCATGACGAACAGAATATTCTTCCTGCTCTTCTCGAATGACAGGCTTACCCAGCTTTGCCCAGCTTTTCCAATGAATTTTGCGAGGTGAGTCTCCTGGTCGATATTCTCTTAGCGCTCGAAACTCTTCTGAGTCGCCTACCGAAGCGGCTAGCGCCAAACTATCTGCCTGATTGCGCCGCGAGCCGGGTAGCCGAAGGGCTGGCAGTTCATAGCGTTGGGGCAGTATTAGAACAGACTGTGGACGATCAATAGAGATGCAGCGGTTGACTAGCCCAAGCGGATCGGGGCAGGCAAGTGTGAGCCGCTGAAATCTCAACAGTCCCCGTCGCAGCGGAATAATCTCACCGATGACTTCGGTTTCTCCTTGAGCTGCTAGTGAAGGGAGCGGCACTGCGGGGGCAAAGGTCCATTTTCTAAGTGCCAGCAGCCGAAACCATTCGCTTCGACTATTTTTTGCCTGTCTACTCTGCCTCACAATATTTTGAAACGTGCGAAAGTTAGGCAGCGCATTCTCAAACGATTCAACTAGGCTCACGCCTTGCTGTGGCCTGCGGCTTCGATTATCAATTACCACTCGGTACTGCAGCGGCGTGCCCACTGTCCCAAAGCGAGGCAGCCTGCGAACGGCGCTAAATCGATAGCGACCCAATCGGCTAAGAACAATGCTGACAACTAATATCGCTAGCAAAAAGACAAAGATTTGGTAGGAAATACTGCGCTTGATATCGAGCCCAATGAGTCCAAAAACAAATAGCCCGGCCAGCAGCCACAAGCCGCTCGGCGTGAGCTGTCGGCTCAACCATAGCCTCACCCTATGGTTGAGCCGCAGCAGTCGATAGATAGCGCGATTCATCACTTTTTTGCCCCTCTTTTGCCTGTGCTCGTGCTAAGCCGGAACGGGCAGCGATTTCAAACTGTCGGTCACTACCTGCTCAGCGGTGTGACCCGAGAATCGAGACTGCGCTTCCATTACCAGTCGATGTGCGAGTACCGGTACGGCAATCTCTTGAATATGATCGGGCGTGACAAAGTCGTATCCATCGAACAATGCCAGCGCCTGCGCGACTTTCATCAGTGCAATAGACCCTCTTGGGCTTGCCCCTAGCTGCACCCCTTCTGCCTGACGGGTCGCATTGACAATATCAACAACATAGCGTTTCAGCTCTGGGCTAACGCGAATCTGTTTGACCTGTTGCTTTAGCCCGAAAATGTCTTCTCTTGTAACGCAAGGGCTAACCGTCTCAATGGGATGGGTTTCAATTTGATGAGACAAAATCTCGACCTCAGTTTCAGCCGAGATATAGCCCAGCCGAAACTGGAGAGCAAAGCGATCCATTTGCGCTTCGGGTAAGGGGTAGGTGCCGCGCGCATCGACTGGATTTTGGGTAGCGATCACAAAGAAGGGGTCTTTGAGCTGATTAAGCGTTCCGTCAACGCTGACCTGTGATTCGGCCTTTGCCTCTAATAAGGCTGACTGGGTACGCGGCGATGCGCGGTTGATTTCATCCGCAAGAACAATATTGGCAAAGATCGGACCTTCGTGAAAGTGAAAGGTTCGATTTTCAGGGTCTAGAATCGAAACGCCAAGAATATCAGACGGCAGCAAGTCAGGCGTGAACTGAATGCGCTTGAAGGCAACATCAACAGAAAATGCCAGCGCTTTGGCCAGCGTTGTTTTACCCGTACCGGGATGATCTTCTAGCAGGACATGGCCGCCGCTAGCGAAGGCCGCGAGTAGTTTTCTGATTGCCGCAGGCTGGCCTTTGACAACCTGCTGAATATTGTCAGAAAGGCGCTGATAAACAGCTTGACCCGATAGATTAGCAGGCTTTTGGGTAGGAAGAGGTGACAGGGCCATGGTATTGAATCGAAACCAGGCTCAGCGTACCCAAATCAGTTAACCCATCAAGATAACGGTGTCAATAACGTGGATAATGCCGTTGCTGGCTTCAAGATCGGCGGTAAGAACGGTCGCGTTTTTGACTTCAAAAATGGGCTCAACGCGGATAGGAATCGGTGAGCTTTCTAGTGAAATAACGGTTTCCATTTTGCCTAAATCCGCAGATTTGTGGGCCCCGGAAACGACGTGATATTTCAGAATGCGAGCAAGCTGGGGCGGATTCTCTACAAGGGTTTGTACGGTGCCGGGCGGAAGTTTAGCAAAAGCTTCGTCAATTGGTGCGAAAACGGTGAAAGGACCCTCGCTGCACAGGGCTTCGACCAGGTTGGCTGCTTTCACCGCTGCGGTAAGTGTAGAGAAATTATCGGAGGACGACGCAATTTCGACGATATTAGGCATTTTTATTGGGCTGAATTTATTGAGATGAGTACTGGGATTAGTATTGATGTCGGCGCGAAAACTTCAAAAGAATGTCGAGAAAAAAGTTTCTCTTTTATCTGTACTTTTATCTGTACTTTTGCTTTTGAATTTCCTTTAGCCTGGCTTCAGGACGCGTAAATCGATCGAGATTCTGTTCAAAAAATTCACGGTTGGCTTTCAGGTGCTCAGGATTAGTGTCGTCTAGGGGATATAGCAGAGCGCAGCGGAGGGCCTGAATGACGGCGGAAGTGACGTTGTACATAGAGCGTTGGAAGGTGACGCCGACCTGGTTGAGGAGGTCGTCTTCGCCGCGGCCATGTTCTTGATACGTTTCGAGTAGATAATCAGGCAGGAAGTGGGTCATGTCTTGCATGAGTAGGGTGGGCGGAATGCCTGCGCTACCCACGGGAAAGAGATCGGCGTAAAGGATACCGTAGTGGAAGTTTTGTTGTTCGGCGGGGACTTGCTTCGCCTGAGCGTTGTAAGACTTGGTTCCCCGAAACGGTGCGGTGCGGTAGAAGATCGCTTCTACATAGGGCAATGCCGCTTCGTATAGCCAGGTAAACCCAGCAGATTTGGGGATGATTTCAAAACATTCGCCATTGATATAGGCGTGGTGATAAATAGGACGACCGGCAACCGCGAAAATGCCATTGACCAAAAAGTCCATTGCATCTGGAACGCCCGCAAAACCTCCTTCATCGTAAATGTCGGACATCTCGAAGAAGACCGGTGCCATCACCTCCCAAAACAGACCCAGGTTGGCGTAGTATGACAGCTCTCGCACTTTCTCTAAAAACATCTCAGGAAAGAGCTTGTAGAGCCCCATCATGACTGGATTGCGCTTGAAGTAGGCCCGAATAGCTTTGTCAGCGGCTGCTTTGTAGGTATCTGTGTATAGATAGTCGTTAAAGCGAGGATTGATGTCTTTGTGCCAAAACATCGAACGCATACAGGCTTCGGCGAACTCCATGTTGACGCGTCCATGCCAAAGATGATGCATAATCTTTGGCAGCTTCCGGCCCGCTTCACCTTTTTCAATGAAGTACATTAGCTCCGGGTGTACGACAGCTTCACCTCGCAAAATTAGGGGTGAACAGTTAGCGCAAGCGTAGTCGTTTGGGCGCTGTAGATACTCTTTGGAGATGAAGTACTTGAAGAATGGGAGCGGGTTGAGGAATACTTGCTCTCCAATGTAGAGCAGGTCTCGCCAGTAAAAATCCATCGGGACCGCGTATGCCTTGTAGATGCCGATGATTTGCTTTAGGTTTTCAGGGGTATCGGGCAGCATAGATCCGCCCGCTTCTAGCCGGTGAATGATGTCGGCGAAGGGATGAGTGGAGGGCGGGAGTGTTGGTTTGATGAGAGTGGCTGTCATGGGTTGAGGAAGGAGCAGGAGATGGGGGAGAAAGAAAGAGAGAGAAACAGGGGAAAGAGAGGGCGTCGAAGAATTATTGGAGGAGAACTTCAGGCGACAATGAGGCGATCGCAGGTTGCTCGGTCGCTGCTTCTACCTTCGTTGTAGGAATAATGATTCTTACAGCGGTTGGCTCACCCCAGCGTAGTAGCCAGCCAGGCTGCAAGCCTAAAACAACGATGACTACAGCCAAAACATAGGCTGGCATTTTCTCGCCGATCGTTACCTTGGGAAAATAGGCTCGCTCATTGTCGAGCCGGCCAAAGCAGGTACGGTTGAGCAAAATTACGAAGTAGACGGCTGTCAAACCGGTGCCAATAACACAAATGAGCGTTTGCGCAGGGAACTGGCGAAAGCTGCCTTGAAAGACGATGAATTCTGCCGCAAAGTTAATTAGACCCGGAATACCAGCGCTAGCCATACCACCCATCACTAACAGCGCGCTGATAACCGGCAATCCGCGAATTGGATTCATTAGCCCGTTGAGGGCAGAGAGCTCGCGAGTGCCCACCTTTTTCTCAATGATACCGACCAGTGCGAACAGAATGGCCAGAATGACGCCGTGAGAAGCCATCTGAGCGATACTGCCGGACAGGCTCAGGGTATTCCCTGCGGCTGCGCCCAAGAGGATGAAGCCCATATGACCGATGGAGCTGTAGGCGACCATGCGCTTGATGTCTTGCTGTGCGATCGCCACCAACGCCCCGTAAATTACCGTAATCGATCCCCATACAGCGAGCCCTGGTGCTAGAACCTGCCAACCATCGGACAGCAGACTAAAGCCAAAACGCAACAGTCCGTAAGTGCCTAACTTTGCCAACACACCACCGAGCAAAATTGCCACGGGCGTGGAAGATTCCACATAGGTATCAGGCAACCAGGTGTGCAGGGGAATTAAAGGAATTTTGATCCCAAAACCGAACAGCAATGGTACTAGCAACAAGACCTGATACGAAACCGACAGATCGATCTGAGTCAGCGTTTCATAGTCAAAGTTAGCGGCTTCGCCCAGCCAAACCATGCCTAACGCACCGGCTAAAATGAGCGCTCCAGAGAGTGCCGTATAGAGCAAAAACTTAGTTGCCGCATAGCCACGTTTTTCACCGCCCCAAATCGAAATCAACAGATAAAGCGGTACCAGTTCGACTTCGTAAAAGAAAAAGAACAATAGGAAATTTTGGGCTAGAAATGCCCCCGCGACCGCACCACTGACGATCAGCATCAGCGCATAAAAGAGCTTAGGTCGCTCAACGTCAGCAGCCGTCGTGTAGATCGCAATCCAACCTAGAAATGCATTGAGCCCTACCATTAGCAGACCCAAGCCATCCAAACCCAGGGTGTAGTTGAGCCCTAACGCAGGTAGCCAGGTGAGGTGTTCAGTAAACTGAAAGCCTAAGTCGGTCATGTCGTACTGAGTGAACAGCCAGGCCGTCCACAGCAGTGATAGTCCTGAGACCGTTAGAGCCCCCAGTCGAACATACTTTTCAGGGAGTGCAAACAATAGTGCGCTGCCGATAACCGGCAAACAGATTAGCAAGCTCAGCATGATGGGTTCTTTGTTATGTTCCTCTTTTTAAGTGGGATTGCTTTAGACGAGATGGTGATAGAAGCTATGCTGTGAGAGCAACCCAGCTCATAAACACACCAAGAATGGCAACGAAAGTTGCAATGGTTAAAACGTAGAACTGCGGACGACCTGAATTGTTGTATTTTAGTGTCTCGCCACCGGCCACCGAAATTAGGCCTACCAGATTCACCGCCCCGTCTACCACGTAGCGATCGAGCCAGTTGCCGATGCCCGCCAGTGTAGCCACCGCTAGCACGATCGTATTTTTATAAATTCTGGGCGTGTAAAAGTCATTAGCAAGTAAGCTCACCAACCAGCTCGGAAGAATCTTCTCAGGGCTTTCCTTCACGCGCATTCCATACAAAAGCACACCACTAACCCCGCCTATCAAGCTAGAGAGCAGCAGCAATATTCCCATCGTCCCGATTGCACCAATGGGCAGCAGCGCCAACTGGTGCAAAATAATGGGCGTATGCACAGCCATAGCGGCCAAAGCCATCATCGGCAGCACCACTAACCAAATCGGCTCCGGCGCACGAGCGGTCATCAGCTGCGTCGGCCCCGCAAACATTAGGCCAAACATCCGCATCAAACTAAAGGCGGTAATCGCATTCGTAGCGAGTAGCACAACCACGAGCCGATAGTCGCCCGCATACCAAAGCCCGTTCAAGAGAGTGCGAATTGACCAAAAGCTACCTAGCGGAGGGAGCCCAACAAGCGCACAGGCCCCGATTAAAAAAGAGAAGCCGGTAATTGGACGGCGAGACCACAGCCCTCCCAGCTGGGTCAAATCTTGAGTGACGCAGGTAAGTACGACAGAGCCCGCACTGGCCACAATAGTTGCCATGGCCACACCTAAGGTCAGCAGCAAAAAGTACGCCGCCCCTACCTGCTGAGCACCAACAGCAATAAACACAAGCCCCAAATACGAGCTAGAAAGGTAAGACAGCACTCGCTTGATATCTACCTGCGCAGCTGAAATGAGCGCCGCACCAATTGCCGTGAGTCCGCCAAGCACGATTGCCACATCCTGGCCTACCGGTGACAAAGCCAGCACAGGCGTCAGCTTAATGAGTACCCAAGCCCCTACAGAGACCACCACAGAGTTTCGCAAAATCGTACTGGGCAGGGGACCTTCCATGGCTTCATCTAGCCACAGGTGCAGCGGGAACTGAGCGCACTTGCCCATTGGCCCAACAACCAAAGCTAGACCCAACAAAGTGGCTGTTGTCGGCGATAGCTCGGCTGTTTGAGCCCAAACTGCCAGCTCACTAAAGTTCCACGTGCCGGCTAGTGGATACAGCGCGATCACCGCCATCAACAGAATTAAGTCGCCCACTCGCTTGGTCAAAAATGCATCGCGTGCCCCGGTAACCACCAGCGACTGATTAAACCAAAAGCCCACCAGCAGGTAGGTACCTAACGTCAAAATTTCTAATAGGACGTAGCTGAAGAGCAATGAGTCTGTCATGACCAGCATCACCATACCCCCCACAAACAGAGCCAGTAGACCAAAGAACCTGGCCCAGCCCCAGTCCATTTCGAGGTAGCCAATCGAGTAGAGCTGTACCAGCAAATTTAATACGATGATCAGCGTGGTGGCCCCTAACGACAGCCCCGAGAAGGTAAACGGCAGCTCTATTGCCAGTCCAGCCACCTGAAACCAGAGAAAATTCCACTGAATTGGTGGCTGACCCCAGAGGTAATACAGCGCTACGACTGAATGGATCAGTGCCACCAGCGTTGCCAACACATTGACATAGCCTGCTGGGCGAGGTCCCGTCTTTTTAATAAATGCTGGCGACCAAGGTATGCTCAACAGCACTCCCATCAATGGATACAGCGGAATCAACCAGCCTGTCTCAAGCCAGATGTTGCCCATAGTGACTACCTCCCGATAAAACTGCGCAAGAACTTTAGCCTCTAACAGCATGACACCAAAGCCTTTAGCCTCAAAGTGCCTGCAAAGCCTATTTAGTCAAAGCTATTAAAATAGAGATATCCATTGGAAAAAATCTATCCTTGTCTTAAGCTTATCTCGTCTCATGAACAAAAGGCTAGTCCTTGGATAGACTGTTTTTATCTAGGGATTAAGCCAGATTTATCTAAATATCTATTTAATAGAGACTTATTAATAGAGACTTAATATCAATGCAGTATGCCTACTAATACAAGACGCTTTGAGTAGAGCCTGCTGTTTCGCTTCTTGGCTTTGAGTCACGTCTTAGTCCGCTGCTTATTCGTTTGCAAATTTTTAGGAAGCAATGAGATGACGATGCCGTCGCCAGAACTCAAGCCAGACGATCAGCCGGATACTCTACAGGCTTCTTACTCAACGCTTTCGCCCGCGGAACAGCGCGGTCGGCTGCGTGAGCTGGCGACTGTTTTTTTTCGTTTAGGCACAGTGGCGTTTGGTGGACCTGCTGCCCACGTTGCCATGATGGATGACGAGGTGGTCAAGCGCCGGCAATGGATGACCCGAGAGCAGCTGTTGGATTTGATGGGCGTTACAAACTTGCTGCCGGGGCCCAACTCGACCGAATTGGCCATTCATCTGGGCTATGAACGGGCTGGGTGGAAGGGGCTGTTTGTGGCGGGCAGCTGTTTTATTTTTCCGGCACTGACGATGATGTGGCTGCTAGCCGCGATATACGTGCGATACGAAACGGTGCCGCAGGTGGAGTGGCTGCTGTACGGTGTGAAGCCGGTGATTATTGCAGTGGTGCTAAAGGCGCTGTGGAAGCTGGGTAAGAAGGCGGCGAAGGATAGGCCGACGACAATAGCGGGCGTGGGTGCGATCGCGGCTTACTTGCTCGGCGCTAACGAAATTTTGATGCTCTTGGTTGCTGGTGTTCTGGTTGCCTTGATCAAGAATATGTCCAATCGAGGGACGACTGCTGGTCTGTTCTTTCTTCCCATTTCTGGTTTGTCTGTTACAGGAACTGCTTCAGGCCCGCTCGCACAGGTGAGCGCGCCTGCGGCGACAGCTGTCTCGGTTGGCTGGGTCAGCGTATTTCTGTTCTTTCTCAAAATCGGCTCAATTTTGTACGGCAGTGGCTATGTGCTACTTGCTTTTTTACAACGAGACTTAGTCGAGCGCTATCAATGGCTGAGTTCGCAGCAGCTATTGGATGCGGTGGCGATCGGGCAAATTACGCCAGGGCCTGTGTTGACGACGGCGACGTTTGTGGGGTACGTGGTCGCGGGGCATATGGGGGCGATCGCAGGCACCATCGGCATTTTTCTCCCTGCTTTTCTCCTGGTTGGCATCGTCAACCCGTGGGTTCCCAAGCTGCGACAGTCTCCCTGGGCAAGTGCCTTTTTAGACGGGGTCAATGCGGCCTCTTTGGGCCTGATGGCTGGCGTTACCTACATTTTGACCCGCGCAGCTGTGATAGATGTCCCGACTCTGTTGATTGCGCTTGTTAGTGCGATCGCTGTGTTTCGCTACAAAATTAATGCCGCCTGGCTGGTGCTAGGCGGTGCTGGCCTCGGCTTCATTTTCAAATTCTTGTTAGCCTGAATATAGCTTCCGAAGCATTGCTTGAGATACTCGCTAAAGGTTGCACCCCTTGGCAAACAGGCAATGCTATAGCTTTCGAAGCATTGCTTGAGACACTCACTAAAGGTTGCACCCCTTGGCAAACAGGCAATGCTGCTGCGCAAACGTCCTAATGCATTAGGACGTTTGCTATAGCTGATTTCTTTTCTAGATTGTTTTCTTAGACTGCTTTCTTAGATTTCTTTTCTAGATAGATCGATGTCCGCATCTCATCCCTTTAGCGCAATGCCCAGCCCAGCCATAGATACTAATGCTGCCAGTTCTTTAACCTCTCGCCCCATTGATGGCCCTAAAGCTAAGGGCTTTAGGCGAGTTCTACGGATTCTTCGTCTCATTTTGCAGCCGACCAAATACATGGACGACAGCGTCCGGCGCTATGGCCCCATGTTTCAAATTGGTAGTGAAAGCGCAACCCCACTGGTTTATGTCGGTGAGCCAGCCGTTGTCAAAGAGATATTTGCACTAGACGATGACAAAGTGGTGACCGGGCAGGGTAATGGCATCTTGGAGACGATGGTGGGCAAGCACTCGATTCTCTTGCTAGATGGTGCGCCTCACAAAAGGCAGCGCAAGCTACTGATGCCGCCTTTTCATGGTGAGCAACTGCGGGCTTATGGGCAGCTTATTGGCGATATTACTCGCGATATTAGCGCTGACTGGCAGCCTGGGCAAACTATCGTGGCTAGACCGCCTGTTCAAAATTTGACCTTGAGCGTCATTCTACAGGCAGTTTTTGGTCAGCAAACAGGCGATCAACAAAGTGAGCAGCTAATTCGGCTTCAGCAGCTGATGAGCACGCTGTTAGATTCTTTTGCCTATCCGATTACGGCCAGCTTTTTGTTTTTCCCAGGTTTGCGAAAAGAGTGGACGTGGAGCCCTTGGGGCAAGTTTATTCGCCTGCGAGAAGAGGTGCGATCACTAATTTATGCTGAGATTCGCGATCGCCGCCAGCAGCTGAAACAGTCAGTGCCTGAGCCTCATAAAAAAATAGATAAAAAAACAGGTGAAAAGTCAGACATTCTCACCCTGCTGCTACAGGCCCGAGACGACAGCGGCGGTGCGATGAGCGATGAAGAACTCCACGATGAGATTGTTACACTTTTATTGGCTGGCCATGAAACCACAGCCTCAGCCATCGTTTGGGTACTGTACTGGGTCCACTATCTACCCGAGGTGCAACAGAATCTCAGATCTGAGTTAGAGACTTTGGGCACAGATCCTGACCCCGTAGCGATTACACAGCTCCCTTACCTCACCGCCGTTTGCCAAGAAGCCCTGCGGATTTACCCCATTACGCCCACTACCTTTATTCGCGCTCTGCGCGAACCCATGACGCTTGCCGGTTACCACTTCAAGGCCGGAACGGCTCTTATGCCTGCCACATACATCATTCATCAGCGCCCGGACATTTACCCCGAGCCCCAAAAATTTCGCCCTGAACGTTTTCTCGAACGCCAGTTCGCGCCCTATGAATTTTTACCTTTCGGTGGCGGCCATCGTTACTGCATCGGCTCTGCCCTGGCAATGATGGAGCTCAAAATCAGCGTTGCCACCCTGTTAACTGATTTCGAGCTAATGTTGCCACATGCTCGCCCACTTCGTCCGGCCCGTCGTGGTTTGACTATGGCACCCCCAGCTTCAATGAAGCTCAAGATAGAGTGTAAGAGAGCATCCTAAAACAAAAAAATAGAGAAAAGCGCTAGCTACTCTTTAACTGTTATCCACAATTCTCTACAGGCTTGAATAACAGATGCGCCTGAATAGTAGATGATGAGCATCTACTGAGTCTCTGCTGCTGGGTCTTTGCTGCTTACTTTTTGTCTCATGTTGTGACTGAAAAATTTGAGGATATCTTTAGTTACTTGTACAGAAAAATTTAGGAATGCATCCGGTCTATCAGGTGTTTGCCTACTCTTAACGCATTGGCCATTACGGTTAGTGCTGGGCTAACGCTGGCGCAAGAAGGAAAAAAGCTGCTGTCTACGACATAGAGATTGTCAATCTCGTGGGTGCGGCAGTTGATATCTAGAACAGATGTTTTGGGATCTGTTCCCATACGAGCCGTGCCACACTGATAGCCAGCCACTTGAACAGGCGATTCTCCTCGTGGGTAAACGGTGCTTTGTCGCAGTCCCATGCCTGTTTTTTCCATGTCTTTGAGCACGCCCATCCAGCGGTATACTAGGCGGTCATGGGCTTCTAGGTTGTTGGGTGTGAACTCGTAGCGCAGTTTTCTTTTGGGCCTGCCGTAGCGTGATTTTGTTTGCCAGTAGATACGGTTATTGGGCTTGGGTAGCACGCCAGTTTGGGCCCACCAGCCAATTGAGCTAGTCGCTAGCCGATTGAGCCCTTCATCTGGTAAGAAGCGGGCGAGAACGGAGAGCAAAGGTGGCGATTCCGCAAAGATAATATCTTGTAGGAGGCCACCGCTGTTTTTGATGTGGCCCATGGGGTAGTCGTAGTAGCCCTGCTGATCGTTCCAGTAGAAGTCGTTGACGCTAATGCTAGCTGGAAATTTGCTGTCGTTTTTACCCGCGTCGCGCTCTACGATGACGGTCATCAGGTGCTTCATCAGGTTTCGGCCTAGCTGGTCGGAGCTATTGGCAAGACCGTTGGGATGCTTTTCGTTGGCAGACTCTAACATGAGGGCGGCTGAGTTGACCGCGCCGCAGGCAAGAACAACAATGTCCGCTTTGAATAGAACCGTTTTATCTTTGAATTCTGTTTGTACGCCCTTGATTTCTGTACCGCTTGGGTTTGTATGTAGCGCCACGACCTTTGCAGAGGTTTTTAGTGTGACATTCTCGTGCTTCAGCGCTAGGTCAATCCCAAAAACTTCTGCGTCTCCGGTGGGATTGTCGTCTCGTAGCGTTCGGCTCATGGGCAGTGGCGTCGGATGCAGACCTTCTGATGCGATAAGGCCGACGACGGGAGCCATAGCTGCCGGATGCTCTACTGGGGCGTAGGGGTAGGGCTTACTGTGGGTGGGTTCGGTTGGGTCGTTCTGGGCGTCACCGTGAACCTGATAAAGGTGTTCGGCTTCGGTGTAGTAGGGCTCCCAGTCTGCGTATTTGATGGGCCACTCGGGCGCGATGCCATCTTGCCAGGTGACGGTTTCAAAGTCTTTTTCGCGCATCCGCATGAGGGTGGCATTGTAGATTTTGGTGTTACCGCCGACGGCGTAGTTCATCTGGGGTGAGAAGGGTTCGCCTTCGCTGTCGTACCACTGTTCGGGTGAGCGGTAGCGGCCTTTTTGAAAGACGTCTACGTCGGCGCGGTTTTGTTCTTCTAGAGGCATGCGATCGCCTCTTTCTAAAACTAAAACCTTCTTTCCGGTCGGCGCTAGCTTTTGCGCTAACGTTCCGCCGCCTGCACCAGAACCAACAATGATTACGTTGTAGTGCTGATCGTCAATAATCATGCTCTTTTTCCAGAACTCCTATTGCCACACCGTTTACCGCCGTACCGCCTATCTCCAGACTGCTTATCTCCAGACTGCTTATTGCCAGACTGCTTATCGCCAGACTGCTTATCTCCATACATAGATCAACAGAAACAGCACAATCCAGATGACATCAACGAAGTGCCAAAACAGTGAAGTTGCCTCTACGCCAAACTCGCCTTCTTCGTAATTGTTGGGCAAAAAAGAGCGGCCTAGCATCAGCCCTTGCAGCAGCACGCCTGTGAGTACGTGGAGACCGTGAAAGCCTGTGAGCAGGTAAAACGTGCCGCCAAAGACACCGTCTTTAAAGCCGAACGGTAGGCCCATCCACTCTACGGCCTGTCCGTAGAGGAAAAAGCTGCCCATTGCCATTGTCAACAGCCAAAAGAGCCGAAACCCCCAAAGGTTCTCTTTGTGCAAAAACCGCTCAGCGAAGTAAATCACAAAGCTGCTAGAGACTAGCACCACCGTATTAATCAGTGGCTCTTTGATCTCTAATCCTTCAAATCCAGCAGGTAGCCAGTCCGTTGCATTCGTTTTGTAGACGATGTAGCCAACAAAAAAGCTGAAGAAGATAACGCTTTCTGACAGCAGGAAGACGATGAAGCCAAACATCCGATGGTCTTCTTCCTCGTGACTGTGCGCAGCTTGGCTGTTGAGTGTTGGATCTGGCTTTACATTTACATTTACGCTACTCATTAGTTGGCTTCTCCGGCAAGGTTAGCGATTTGCGTACTGGCAGCAGATTCTTCAAAAGTTCCCTTTGGATTGTTAGAGACTAAAGGTTCGTCGCTACCGTAGCCGTAAGGCGGTGATACGATGATGGGAATCTCTTCAAAGTTTTCGTGCGGTGGTGGTGAGGAAACTAGCCACTCTAAGCCAATAGCGCGCCATGGGTTATCGCCTGCCTGCTCTCCCCGAGTCCAAGAGCTGAGCATATTTAAGATAAAGGGCAGCGTAGAAACGCCCAATAAGAAGCCACCTAGACTAGCGATTACGTTCCAAAACGCAAACTCTGGGTCGTAAGAAGCTACCCGCCGAGGCATGCCCATCAGTCCTAGTGGGTGCATGGGTAAAAAGATGAGGTTGATGCCAATGAATGTCAGGGCGAAGTGCAGCTTGCCTAGACCTTCGTAATACATGCGACCTGTCATCTTCGGGAACCAGTGGTAGATGGCGGCGTAAAACCCCATGACGACTGCGCCGTTGATGACGTAGTGAAAGTGTCCGACAACAAAGTAAGTGTTGTTTACGTGAATGTCGAACGGGGCTGACGAGAGCATGATGCCAGTGATACCCGCGAAGAGAAATGTCGAGAGACCTCCTAAGCCAAAGAGCATCGCTGAGGTCAATCTCAGTTTGCCGCCCCATACTGTTGCGACCCAAGCAAATACCTTAATACCGGTAGGTATAGAGATGGCCATGGTTGAGAACATAAACAGCATCCGCATCCAGCCGGGCGTGCCACTGGCAAACATATGGTGTACCCAAACTACCAGGCTGAGAACGGTAATTAGCAAAGAGGAAACAACAACAACTTTGTAACCGAAAAGAGGCTTGCGGGCATAGACCGGAAAGATTTCTGAGAAGACGCCGAAGATCGGTAGGACGATGACGTATACCGCCGGGTGAGAGTAAAACCAGAAGAAGTGCTGGTACAGAACCGGATCGCCGCCTTTGACCGGGTCAAAGAAGCTGGTGCCTGTGGTGAGATCTAGCAACAGCATAACCGCGCCTGCGGTGAGTGCCGGTAGACCGATGAGCTGAATAATTTGTGCAGAGAATACGGTCCAAACGAACGCAGGCATTTTGAACCAGCCCATGCCAGGCGCCCGCATTCTAAAGATAGTGGTAACAATGTTTACCGCGCCCATGATGGAAGAGACGCCAGAGAGTGCGACGGCTACTAGCCAGAGCGATTGACCGTTGATCAGGTTGCCCGTGGGGTTTTGCAAGCTGACGGGCGGGTATGCCCACCAGCCGGATTGAGACGGGCCACCGGGAACAAAGAAGCTGGCGGTCAGGATGACGCCGAAGATGGGGACTAGCCAGAAGGCGATCGCATTTAGCCTGGGAAAGGCCATATCCCGAGCGCCAATCATCAGCGGCACGAGGTAGTTTGCGAGCCCGTTCAGCATCGGGAAGGTCCACATAAACAGCATGATGGTGCCATGCATGGTGAACAAACCGTTATACACCGTGCGATCGACCAAATCTGCATCGGGTGTAATGAGCTCACCGCGCATAACCATCGCTAGCAAGCCGCCGAACAAAAAGAAGACAAAGGCGGTGACAATGTACTGAATGCCAATGACCTTATGGTCGGTGCTAAAAGAGAAAAATCTACGCCAGTTTTCTGGGGCACCTGGCTCTGGCTGTTGAGGATCGGGTGCCGCTAGCTGTGAGTTGGGGCGCGTTTCTACCGATGCGTTACTCATGGGGTTCCTCCTCGAATTGAGGGGTGGGCTGACTGGTATTGGGTTGGTTGGAATAGTTCACAATAGGTGCAGGCGCAGGTTTTACGGTCGCCCAACCTAGACTGACGGAGGTTTTTTCTGCCTGAGCGAATTCTGTTTGAGCGACGTTTGCTGCTGCTGTGGGTGTCGTTTTGGCTGCCGTCTGTAGCCATTTCTGATAAGCGGCTTCTGATTCGACCACGACGTCGGTTTGGTTGGCTGCAAAGTAGGTCCCGCTGTATAAAGAATCTCTCAGGCGATAGCGCCCTTCTCGGATGGGTGTAAAGGAGAAGTCGATTTCTTTGCCAGGAATAATGTCTTGCTTGACTCGGAAGGCGGGTACAAAGAAGCCATGAATCACATCCTCTGAGGTCAGTTTGAATTTGGCTCTTTGGTTCACCGGTAGATGAAGCTCTGTACTGCTCACGCCTTCTTTGGGGTAGCGAAATTCCCAGGCCCACTGCCGAGAGTGCACCTCAATGGGCGCTGAGGTGGCGCTCTCTTCTACGCTAGTGGCAACTTTCTGGGTGGGTTCTGCGGGTACGGTTTCTACCGTCTCCATAGTCTTTTGCGTCATCGATCCCAAGATCCCCATTTGGTCGTAGGTTTGGTAGCTGACCGTACCAATCCATAGAATTAGCAAAATGGGTATGCCTGTCCAGATAATTTCTAGCTTGACATTGCCTTCAATTGGGGGGCCATCGCTAGGATCGTATTTGGCTGCCCTTTGAAACAGCACGGAGTAGAGCAACGTGCCGACCACACCGTTGAAGATGAAGGTGCCGACAGCTGTCATAAAGCTGAAAAGCTTGTCTATTAGGATAGATTCTGCGGAGGCTTGAGGGGGTAGCCAGCTGTAGGCCTGTTGGCCCATCCACAGGCTGATGAGTAGGTTGGCAATGGCTAATCCGGTCAGGTTAATAATCCGACGACGGTTCAGCACTTTGTTGAGGTCTGTTGTTCTTTGGTCGTTGGTTGCCACGGGTTTTTGGGTGAGTGGTATTTTCTTTTTGGTGCTCTCTTCTGACTTCTTTCCTGACCTTCTTCTGACTTCTTTCCTAGCCTTATGGTTTGACCCTAAATTGTTCGGCTTAACTCCCTTCCGGTCCGATGTCTCTGCTGCCTTCAATCGGTGGTGCGTTGACTGCTTTGGAGAGGCGCGTACTGGCGCTTAAGTCATTGGGATCAAGCCCGGCACGGATCAGTCGATCTGCCGTCACGTGTACTCCAAAGTCTCCACCTAAATGCGCCCCTAGCGTTCCTTGGGCGAACATCAGCACAAAGATAAATAGTCCGGCTAACAAATAGCTCCACTCGACCTGTCGGGCTCTGTCTTCTCGCCACAGGTAGCGTTGAAAGCCTCGCCAAACGGTCATTCCTACTATTAGTGCCAGTAGTAAAACGCCGCCAACGCCGTGCCACACCATCGTGTCTGTTGCGTTCAAGCCCCAGGGACTGATCATGTCTTGGGGGGGCTGCGCCAGAATGATTTCGTAGAAGCCCGCAGCGACGGTAAAGAAGGTGACAATCGCGGCTGCGACCATGTTGAACCAGCCGACGTCGTACAGCCCGGCGCTGGTAACGGGGATCGCGAGGAATTTGAAGATGGGCTTTTCGAGCGGGTACAGAGCGGCGACAATGTCGAATGCGATCGCTACAATAAACAGCCCCAACGTCAAATGCACCAAGTTAGGGTGAATGGGGATCGCGTAGGGCAGTCCGTTACTTTCTAGGGTGCTTTCTAGCGCTAATAAAGCTGTCATTGAAGCAACCCTCCTCGGGCTGCTTCGACCACTGCTTCGGTGTGTAATCCATACACCCAAACCAGCTTGTCACCCAGATAGACCTGAAATAACACCAGTGCGGTCAGTGCGAAGTTAAAGCCTAAGTAAGTGGTTGGTAGCGAGTCGGGTGACTTGAGGCGAATGATGTATCGCCAGCCAGTGATCGCCGCCAGAATTGCAGACAGTGACCAGCCGAGCAGCGTATGCAGGTTCAAGTCGCTAGCAGCGGCGGCGTAGGGTGTGGCCAGTCCAGCTTCTACCTGGCCAAAAATGATGGCGATAAAAATGGAGATTGTAGCGAACACCATATTCCACCAGCCCACCTCAAACAGGCGTGTGTTTTTGGTGAAATAGCCAATGGCGTCGCAAACGACCCCAAACAGCACCATAGCGATGACAAAATGCACCACGATAGGGTGAATGGTGTCAGGATACGGCAGATTGTGATTGTTGAGTGCGGGCAGCAAATTTTCGAACACTAACCTTTCCACAGATGAGATAGTGGGACAGTCTCGTTTCCCATAACGCCTGAATTCTAGCGCTAATTTTTGAATATTTCTTCATGACTTTATATCTATTTTCGTTTACGAAGCGTCAAATTCTGAGGGCTTAGACCTCTATTTCTGAACATATAGCCGCCGCCGGATACATTCGGCGACTGCTGACCACTTAGCTCTATGTGCAGCAAAGGTTTCACCTATTGGAGATGTACAGAGCTAAGTGGCGAAGGCATAGATTAAAGCGTCACTCCAGCCGTACTCAAAATAAATACAGCCGCTCGGTGAATAAAGTTACCAAGCGGCTGTATTTGATCTGACCTAATATCTGGGTGCTGCTATGGCGAATCAGCTATAGCAAAACAAGCCAAATGCTAGTTTAGATTTGGTCCCACATTACTTTTAGCCCGTCGGGCAAAAAGCCTGAAATTTCGCTGATGCGCTCGGGAGACAGCTCTTCTCGAATAGCAGAAAAGACGGCAATGACCGCGCTCTCGGGAGAGACATTTTTGGGGACGCCGCCCTCTTGCTTGATGCGGCGTAAAAAGGTTTCCGTGTCGATCTTTAACGGCGGACGAAGCTTGGAAAGGGCTGAAACAATTGGATTGTCGTCTTGCCAGAGCTTGGCGATTTTCTCATCATCGAACTCTTCTGCGGTGCGCTCGGAGGCGTCAGTACTCATTAGGTCTCGTAATGAGCGAAGAACGACAATGGTAATGTCGCGTGCGTCGTAAATGTCAGGAATGCTAGAGCGTTTCATCACTTTCTCTAGGAAGGCCTGCTCATTAGGACTCATCTTTTTGGATGGCATAATATACCTGTTACCTATGGTTGTCTTATTTGTAACTGCGGAATCATACAGCGAGCCTGTACGCCTTGCTTCGCCCATTGGGAGGATTTTTACAGCAAAAGTTTAAGG
>ERZ1740058.161-NODE-161-length-58086-cov-6.599335_pt1 | contig 58086 bp, 47 predicted proteins | sample MGYA00581745_ERZ1740058 | MGnify/ENA primary metagenome ERZ1740058 (study PRJEB43018, sample SAMN04849742) | marine metagenome | isolation source: floating plastic debris | place: Pacific Ocean | collected 2008-08-30 | study: EMG produced TPA metagenomics assembly... | reverse complement strand
GCCGTACCCAAACCCGACGGGGAGAACGCGCCTTGTTCAGCTTAGCCGATGAAGACACGGACTGTGTGGAAGATTACGTTACGGCCTACGTCAATCGGTTATCGGATCTTTTCTTTACTCTGGCCCGGGCCGAGATGGATAAGCACGGAGTAGCCGAGGAAAAATGGAACCTCTTTCTCTATAAGCGGAAAAAGAAGTTGTAGTGATCAATCAAAAAGAACCTTAAGCGTCCATTCGATCTTTATTAGGCAGATGAGCTTCGGCTGGGAAGGGCTTTTCGCGTCGTAATGTCTGAAGAAGTTCACCAATATTTTGACAGTGAAGCGTATGGTCGCCAACGCTTAGCTGCCACTGGTGATTAGCGTATTGTACCTTTAAGAAGCCATTTGGGTCGTCTACCACTTGATAGCCTTCTCGTTCCAGAGCACGCCGAGTCCAAGTGCTAGGTACCTCATTTCCGGATAGTGATACTTTGCCTTGGGTAGGATGCACCACTTTGAAAGCGCCAGAGCGTTTATCAAATCGAAAAGCATTGCTTTTAAACACCCGCTCAAACATACCGGATAACACCATGTCTTCGGGGGCACCGCTTCTTAGATTTTCTTCTCGGTGCATTAGCCAGATCGTATCGGCCGTCTGAAGGGCCAGGTCTAGCTCGTGGGTCGATAGAAATATTGCCTTGTTAGTTTCTTTCGCCAAGCGTTTAAGGATGTTCATGATTTCTACCCGCGTGGGTAAATCGAGGTGAGCCGTGGGTTCGTCCAGCATAATCAATGGGGTGTCTTGGGCCAGGGCCTTGGCGATGAGCACTCGCTGCTTTTCCCCATCGCTCAACTCATTAAAAAACCGATCTTTATAATCGTTTAGATGGACGCTATCCAACGAGCGCTCAATGATCTCATGATCACTGCGTCGCAGCTTGGCAAAATAGTTGGTGTACGGGTAACGCCCTACGGACACCAGATCCATGACAGTCAGCCCTCCCACTTGCATTTTATCCGTTAACACTAGGCTCAACAGCTTGGCGTATTGATGCGGCTTCATCTTTTTTACGTCTACTTCGGCAATAAACGTGTCGCCACGCAGGGGTTTTTGTAGCCCGGCAATGGTACGCATCAGCGTTGACTTGCCACAACCGTTAGGGCCGATCAGGCAGACAAGCTCCCCATTGTGAATAGTTATATTCAGATCCTTTTCCAGTTCGAGTATAGTACGCTTCGTTTGATAGCCGACCGTTAAGCCGTGGGTTTGAAGAATAGGAACAGTAAAATGCGCCGCGTCTTGGTTGATCATTGGAATATCTTCCATTAGAATGCTCCTTTTATTTTCTTGCTTTTGATGATGATCCCCAAAATGACGGGGGCCCCGAAGAGGGCCGTTACGGAGTTGAGCGGTAGGGTGGTTTGGGCACCGGGTACCTGCGACACAATATCGCAAATAAGCATGATCACCATACCACATAGCATGGTGCCTGGAATCAGTACTTTGTGATTAGACGTGCGGAACAGTAAACGCGCTAGGTGGGGTACCGCCACGCCGATAAAAGCAATAGGGCCGGTAAACGCAGTGATCGTACCAGCCATGACACTGGTGGTGAGGATCAATTTCACCCTGGCGCGAGAAACGTTGACCCCCACGCCAGTGGCATAGTTCTCCCCTAACAGTAAGGCGTTCATCTGCTTGGAATACAATAGGGAAACCAAGAGCGCAAAGGTGATAATGGGGCCCATGACCCGTAATTGCGACCAGGCCACACCCGAAAGGCTACCAAATGTCCAGACGAGAAAATTTTGAATTAACTCTGGATCACTGAAGTACTGTAAGATATTCACAACTGCTCCAGTAATGAAACCAAACATTAACCCAACAATGAGCACTGTAATACTATCTGACAGGCGGACCGAAGCAAATAACACGCTTAACAGCACTAGGGTGGAGCCACTGACTGCAAAAAGGACCAGCCCCCAACTACCCAACGTTTCTTGCAAGTTAATACTTGCCCCAATGGCGGTAGAAGAAAGGACAAAGACGGCTACGCCCAGGCTTGCACCGTGACTAATTCCCAATACCGATGGGCCGGCCAACGGGTTTCTAAAAAGGGTTTGCATCTGTAACCCGGCTACCGAAATACCAGCCCCGGTTAACATAGCGGTAATTGCTTTGGGGAGCCTGAAATTAAAAAAGATGTATTCCCAGGACTTTTTGGAGGCTTTTCCTGAGATGATGTTGAGTAATTCTTCTACCGATATCTTCACACTCCCCAAACTCAGATCAAGCATGAATAGGCTGAGAATCGCCCCGAAGGCAACAAGTATGATCAGCCAAGGTTTCAGTATGGGATGATTACCTGAAGTCAACTTCAAAAAAACGATTATTGTAGCTTTTTGTAGTAGTACAGTTGATGGTTAGGAAGTAGTTCAGGATGGAAGATTTTAATAACGTCTTTAAGAATGAGATCAGGGCGAGTCATGCCGCTTTCCCAGTAGTCATTGCCCCCATTTTCACTCATCCTTTCATTGAACGTATACACATTTCCCGCTCTAAAAGCTTTAAAAAGCGTATATCGCTCGTCCATCATCTCCAGTTCTTTCAGCGATTCTGCCCGGGGACCAATCCAGTAATCGGCCTCAATCATGTCATCAAGAACTACCTCGAAACTAAGGGGAAGACTGCCAGTGGCCTGTTCATCTTTGTAATGATAATCACCGCCAGCGTCGAGAATCAATTTAGTTAAGTAGCTATCGGCACTCGGCATATACCAGGTGCCTTTAAAGTTATTTCCGGTCATCACCGAAGGTCTATTCTCAACTTTAGTCGTGAGTAATCGGGCGTTCAGGTATTCCTGTTCCACTTGCCGGAAGATGGAGTCGGCCATTGCGTCTTTATTGAAAAATGCCCCCACGTACTTAATCCATTCCGCCCGGGCCAACATGGTGGTTTCCATCCACTCAATATTGTAAGAAACGGGAATACCGGACTCAATTAACCGGTCGTCTTCATTTCTCACGTTATCGTAGCCTGTTCTCATCACCAGATCGGGCGATACGTCTAATAGGATCTCCAGGTTACTGCTTTTCAGGGAACCTACCTGAGCCACCTCGCCCTGGCTTACTTTATTGTAGATATAAGCATTGTACAGATATTTATCTTCTGCTACTCCGGTAACTTTGTCTAATTCATCTATGAGCTTGAGGTAACCGATGTGAGGGCTGGAGGTAGCCACCACCTCTTCGATAGGCACCGGAATGGTAAAGTCGGCTTGTTCAATAGCCGGATCCTCTGTACCTGTTGGGTATAAAACTAGGGACAACAGGGTGTCACTTTCTTGCCAAGGATTACGCACCGTCACTAATTTATAATGCTCGTTGGCCTCTATCGTAAAGTTTTTGGCGTAGGTGATCTCGGGCTTAAAAGAAAATGAAGTTTCGACCGACGCATCCACTACCGATTCATTTCCTTCCAACTGATTGTTAGGAGAGTAACAAGCCGTGACAGTGAACCCTAGTACTGCCGCGCTGATCCAGTTTGCTTTCATTAATATTATTGTTAATCCGTACATAGTGAATGACTATGTGTATAATTCAATTGGCAAGATAGGACATCAACGACGGAAACACACGTATTCCCTGTAATGTTACTTGCCTACGGGTACTTCAAAAATATATATACCCATTTCCTTCCTCGGCTCGCGAATAGACTTACCTTTGTACCCAGTTCGGTTTTTGTGTATCAATCGGGATACATGAAATTAAAAGGGAATCCTGTGAAAATCAGGAACTGTCCCCGCAACTGTAAGTTCAGTAAGCGCTGGCCCAACCAAACTCCACTGTTCGCCTCCGGCGGATGGGAAGGAAGCCAGCGTTGAACGAGTCAGGAGACCTGCCGACAAAAATTATTGTGTGGAAACTTCGGGTGAAAGTAGCCATAATACTATCGGTATCCTCCCTATCGGCTCTAGTATCCGTATGATGAGGATCGTTATTTAACGTCTAGTCTAACCATGAAAACGTATTTTTTATGGGCAGTTGCCTTTTGTCTGGCTACTGCTGCCCAAGCCCAGGATTCCCTACAAACAGTCCAATTAGATGATGTATTCATCACTGGTAACAAAATTGAAACCCCCGTAGAAAAATCGGGGAAGACAATTTACAAACTAAACCGAGAGGACATTGAGGCCAACGGTGGGAAAGATATTCCTGATTTGCTCAACGAAATTCCCGGTGTTCAAATAGACGGAAATTTCGCTACCCTTGGAACCAACATCAACTACCGCATACGAGGTGCCCAAAGCGAACAAACCCTAATACTCATCGACGGGATTCCGTTTAACGATCCATCCGGAACCGCGCAGACCTTCGACCTCCGGATGTTAGACCTAGAACAGGTGGAATCTATTGAAGTGTTGAAAGGGGGCTTAAGCTCGCTTTATGGTACGGGAGCGGCCGCAGGTGTCATCAATATCACCCTCAAAAAACCATCCGACGAAGCTACTTCCGGATCGCTGAATGCCGAATACGGTAGTTTTAATACGTTCGCGGCTAACGCTAATGTTAATGGTACCTCAGGCAAGCTCCGGTACATGCTAAGTGGGACGTACCGATCTTCTGACGGTTTTTCGGCGGCAAGAGACACGCTAGCTACGGAAAATTTCGATAACGATAGATTCGAGAGCCTGAACTTTCTCGGAAGACTCGGCTATCAGTTTACGAACCGATTTTCAGTGGACTTATTGGCAGGATACGATGATATAGCCAGCGATTTTGATGCTGGCGCTTTTAGGGATAATGACGCTGAACTAGATCAAACCCTGCTAAAAATTGCCTTATCTTCCAGTTACCAATGGACAGGGGGTAATGTAAAAGGAAACTTTTCGTACCATACCAATGAACGAATTTTCAACTCCCCAAGCAGAGATCCCAATGAGCGTGATATCAGTGAGTTCAACGGTAGTACCTTCCAAGCTGATGTACTCCTAGAGCAGAAACTGACGAATGAAATTAAGTTACTGGGAGGAGTAAACCTTCAGCGCCCGGTTTGGGAGCCGGAGGATGCAGCCAGCGAAAGCTTCACAATGGTTGACCCTTACGCCTCATTCATTTACGATGTTGCCAATGTAAACGTACAAGTGGGCGGACGCTTGAATATCCACAGCCTTTACGGAACCAATTTTGTGTGGAACGTAAACCCTAACTACTTATTCAATGTGGGTAAAAGCAAATTGAAAATTTTAGGCGCTTATGCCACTTCTTTTTTGAGCCCGTCACTGAACCAGCTTTATGCCGGAGATTTTGGGTTTCTGGCTCAGGATGCCGGAAACCCAGATCTGGAACCTCAGGAGTCGGAAACCATAGAAGGAGGATTCAAGTGGCTATCCGACGAGAAGTTTCAACTGGGGGTAGTATATTTTTATAGAAGAGACCAAAACTTTATTGATTTTATCTTCAACGATGATTTCACTGCTGGTACATACGTAAACCTTGATGAACAGCGAGAAGTGGATGGCATAGAGATTAATGGTCGCTATGCTTTTATCCCGCAACTTACCCTCTCAGGACATTATACCTTAACCAGATCACTCAATGATGAGGTGATTTTGAGAAGGATACCTGAGCATAAATTTGGCTTTGCTCTGTCGGCGACCCCCACGCCGAACCTACTCGTAAAAGTAACCCACTTACATGTGGGAGAGACTCCGGAAAGCACTGAAGTTACCCTAGATGCCTACGAGCTATTCGATGGTTTCGTATCTTATAAATTTGATCAGCTGACCATCTCAGCCGGCATTAATAACATTTTTGATACTAACTATGTAGATCGGTTTGGGTGGGCAACTGCGGAAAGAAACTATACTATTAGCTTGAGATATAGCTTCTAGCATATAAGCCATTTTTCTGTTTTTAGTGTCTATTTCAAACGCACTATGGCCACCTCGTGGTTGGATCAAACCTGTCTGCTGAGAGGTAATGAGCAGTGATTCCGCAGTTCTTACAGATTTCTACTACTCAGGTTCCTACTCTAGAAATCAGGAAAAGCTACATCAGAAAAAGTGTACTGACTGACATCATTCTGAATTACCACTTTCGGCACCTTGGTAAAGATCATCTTCCCAGTAGCCGGTGAGTATGCTGTCGGCATTTACTGAGGCGTACACCATTTTTCCTTCACCTTCCCGTTGCCCCTTCACGAACGTGCCTTCAAAGTAATCTCCGTTAATCCAGGTGTAGGTTCCTTCACCATCAGGATACCCCTTTTTAAATTCGCCCTCGTAGGTGTCTTTGCCAATGGCCTTTCCCATTCCGTGAGCTTTGCCCTTATGGCAATCCCCTTCGTAGCTGCCGGCAATGTCATGTACCATAACCCGGCAATCGGCAGCCTCCGTTACAATCACCCGGGATGTGCGATTTACTAGGCCAATCAATGTAGCTAACGTAACACTAAATACTAGTAATAAAAATTTCATGATCAGGGTAGTGTAAAAAGTAATCTCGAGTATGAGCGACAAGCAATTTACGGAATTATTTCCTAAATATTAGACGCGACAAGATTAAGTTCTGATGAAGCTTTGCGGATATCTTCAACCAGGATAACGAAATTTGAAGTATAAAATTGACCCAGCGATCATCAATGTAAATCCATTGGTCAGGATAATGGGCCAATTAAAAATAATAAACCCATAGATCAGCCAGAGGATTAACCCAACTACCAGTAGCATGAACGTACCCAGCGATAAGTCGCCGGCTGAGCGCGATTGCCAGGTTTTCACGGCTTGGGGCAAAAAAGCCAAGGTAGTGCAAATTCCAGCAATAATGCCCAAAATATCTAACGAACTCATTGGTTGGATAGAAATCGTTCGGCCACTTCCTGCCAGTTATTTACCCGCGGAAATCTAGTTTCGTAGGCATTGTGAGGAGATGAGAAGATAATCGCTTCCCCGGAAAAAGTTTCCAGATTCTTAGCATGGTCATCGAGCATATAGTCGGCTTTAATAATGCTTTTATCACCGCAGAATACATAGTTTCTCCAGTGAATAAACGAAAAATGACGCTGTAGCCAGCGGTACTTAGGCCCGAAGGAGTCAGGAAATTCCATAGCGGCAGTTACAATGAATACTTCGTAGTGATCCTGCATCTCTCGCACTACCTCCTGGCTATCAGGCATTACTAATAAATCTTCAAAAAAGTCTTCAGCAAAAAGGTAACGGCGAATAGCGGAACGGTGGTCAGGATGAACTACTTCTTCCAGGTAACGACCTGGTAGTTTGCTTCGGTCAATAGGAATTCCGTATTCCTCCTCATACAGCCGAATCAGTTTTTCGTATGGATCGGCCATAACTTCGTCCATATCGATGGCAACTCTTTGTTTCATGGCGCAAAAGAACCAGAAAAGGTGACCGATTACAAGAAATAAATGAGTTAAACTTCGTACTGAAAAATAGAAAGAGTTTTATGAAAAGTCCGCCCCCCTTTCAAAAGCTTTATTCAGTATCTTTTGGCCTAAGTTTTTCTATTTTCTGTAATAACTCTTTACAGAACGGAATGAAGTCAGGGTACTTCCTAAGGTCAGCGGCTTCCGCATCATCCGACATTTCTCTAATCACCGAGGCTAATGGTTCTATCTCGAACATGGTAAAGGTCGATTTTACTCGATGCAAATCATACGCAAGTTTCGCCTGATCAAAAGTCTGATAAAACTGCTCAGCGTCTTGAATAAGCCGTTTCACCAATGAACTCAACTTTTCGCTCAGATTAATTTGCTCAACAATATTTCCATCAGTCAAAAAATCAAACACTTCCTGATTGAGACTCAGGGATGCTGACTTTTCAGTTTCATTGGATACTGGAGTATGAGGAATTGAAATTTCTTCCTTATCAATCTGCTCAAGGTTTACCGAGCTATGATACTGAAGCCGGGCAAATAATTCTTTAGGATCAAACGGCTTAGCCAGAAAATCATTCATCCCCCGGGCATTTACTTTCTCTTTGGTAGTACGTGAAGCTGAAGCTGTTAAAGCGATGATGGGCACTGGAACCTGCTTATGTTCCTCTTCCCACTCTCTAATATTTTTTGTAGCCTGATAGCCATCTACTACTGGCATTTGTAAGTCCATTAAAATCACGTCATAGGGCTGCTTTTTTACCATTTCTAACGCTTCTCCCCCATGATTAGCAATGTCCAGTATTACCTGCCATTTCTTCATAAAACGCACTGCTACGTATTGGTTTACGGTATTATCTTCTACTAATAACACTCTTAAGCCATTGAGGCTTCCCCAGTAGGTTTCATTAGGTAAGTTTGGATTAAAACGGTCCTTTACTTGCTTCTTGGCACTTTTACTAAACTCCAATTCAAACGAGAAAATAGATCCTTTTCCTACTTCGCTGGTAACTTTAATCTCACTTCCCTGAAGTTCTAATAATTTTCGTGTGATAGCTAATCCCAGTCCGGTTCCGCCGTACTTCCGGGTAGTACTTGAACTGGCCTGAGAGAACTCATCAAAGATGACCTCTAACTGCTCAGGAGAAATACCAATCCCGCTATCCTGAACACTAAAACCGATAACCAACTGATCATTTTTCTCCTCTATTAATTCTACTTCAACCTTAACCTGCCCTTTATCGGTAAACTTTACCGCGTTGCTCACTAGGTTATTGATTATCTGCCCCAAACGTACTGCATCTCCAACCACTAGCTCCGGTACATCGTCATCCCAACGAAGTTTAAGTTTTACTTGTTTCTCAGTAGCCTTAATTCCCTGAGCAGCTTTTATACCCTGGAGTAAATCCCTGAGATTAAAATCGATAGACTCAAGAACAATCTTTCCGGCTTCAATTTTACTAAAATCCAGAATATCATTGATTAATGATAACAGCAAGTCAGCCGAAAATTTTAGGGTTTTAATGGACTCCAACTGGGATTTTCGAGGATTTTCTTCTAATAATAAATGAGCCATACCTACCACCGCATTCATGGGTGTTCTAATTTCATGCGACATGGTAGAAAGAAAATCGGTTTTGGCCCGAGTAGCCTCTTCTGCTTCTTCACGAGCATCAATGAGTTGTTTTTCGTTGGTGTATCGTTCTAAGGTAGTGCCTACCCAACGAGCTACCAAACGCATAAAATCAACGTCGTTTTCCGAAAAAGGAATTGGTCGTTTACTAGGTGACGAGAAATTTATAGTTCCGTATTTTTTTCCGGCTACCCAGATGGTTGAGCCAATGTAGCTTTCCAAATGAAATTCTTTATAGCAGGGATGAGTAGCATATTCCGATTCCGTGACATCCTGAATGGCTAAGGTATCGTTTTGAGCGAAGGTGACACTACAGTAAGTATTCTCTATTGGAAAGATAGTTCCAGGCTCAATCTGTATTTCATCGTCGTTGCTAATAACGTACTCGACCTTATAGTCCTGGTTTTCTATACAACTGATTATGCCAATCGGTAAATCGAAATATTGGGTAATAGAACTGAGAACTTCTTTCAGTTGCTGTTCCAGCGTAAGCTGATGACTAGCGCTGATTTGTGCCAGTATGCTTAGTCCCTGTTGATAATACTCCAGAGAAAGTTCAGATTTTTTCCGCTCAGTTATATCTTCAGTCATTATTATGATACCCCCCACTATATTATCAGGTAAGCACCAGGGCATTACCTCCCAACGGATCCACTGCTCTTCTCCTTTTTCATTAATATAATAATCTTCATCCTTACGGTGAGTATTTCCTAGCAGGCAATCCTGATGAATCTCTTTCCAATCCTGACGAATATTGGGGAATAATTCGTAATGCGAACGACCAACCAAACCTTCTGATTCTAAGTCATAATCCGATTTCCACCGATGACTGGCCGCAATGTAATTCATATGAATGTCGAAAATAGCCATAGCAACCGGTGCCTGCTCAATAAAGAGAATTAGATGCTGCTCTACTCCCCTACTAGCACTAATATCAAATGCCAAAACTAAACCGTTAACTACCTTCTGTTCCTGATAAATTGGGATAAACTGAGCAAAGTAAATCCTATTGTGGAAATTAAATTCTGTCTCCACCAATTCTCCTTCAAAAACCCGGTTGTGGATTGGTTCAAAAAACGCTGCTTCTTCCGGAGTACAAACCTCATACATGGTTTTGCCAAAAATACTATCAGCAATAATTGAATTGTAATTATCTATCCTATCATAAGCACCATAACGAAAATCCCGATCGAAAAGCATTACAGTTACAGCGGGGATGTGTTTTACTATCCACTGAAGCCACTCATCTCGGAAGTAGGGATTTTGTTTCTGAGAATTTTCTGTAAAAACACCAATGATGGAGAGCGGCTTTTTTTGATCATCCCAAGCTACTACCTTAGCATTACAGATTAGTTCTGTATGTTTATTTCTAGTAGTAATTGTGAGCGGAAAAATAATAGGAATAGAAGACTGTTTCTGCAGGCTGGATATTTGCGTTTGAAAAGTTCTAAACTCGTTCTTAGAAAGAAACTGCTGCCAAAAGTCTAAATCCAGCGTTTGGTCATCAGTACATTGTAGCAAACTGGCGAGACCACTACTTACTGAAAAGGTATTACTGGGGATATCATAGCTCCAATAGCCATTGCCCACCTCTTCTACTACCTGATAGAATAGATTCTCCTGCTCGGCCAGTTGCTGTTCTAGTTTGGCTACTTGCTGGGTCAGTAATTGTTGATTTTTGGGAACTGAGGTCTTAGCCTGAGCCATGCTTACTATTCATTAGTCTCACCAAAAATAGCACATTGGCTAGATTTTTTCCCCTTCTTTGCTCTAACTCCCCCGTACCATGTACCTTTTCTAAACTAAGTGCAGAAAAATGAACACTGGAAATGCTACAATTCTACTTTTACATCGAAAGCGCTGTTGAGCACCTGCCCATTGCGCTTCATCTGTATCCAAATACGATAATCCCCAGGTTCAGGGAATACATAGGGAAACATGACCGTTGAGTGGCCGGCATGCTCCCCGGTCTCATCCTCAACTTCATGAACCATGCCCTCCATCAAAAACTCTTCTCGCTCCTGTTCTTCCAGAGACTGAATGGAAGCAATAAGTTGGTCAATACTATCCGCAAATTGTAAGGGCTCAGGTAATGTTGGTAGGGTTTGATCTTCCTTAATCCGGCTTTCCAACACTGATTGAGAAGCCATTGAGTAGTTTCCTACTGGATGCAAATGTACGTAAACACTACCATCATTCTTAAAAACCACCATATGCCCCATCATACCCATGTAGGGCTCAAGCTCAGCCGGATTACCTTCGGGGTCCTGGATTGCGAAAGTCATGGGGTACAGCTTACCGGCTACCAGTGGTTCACTTGACTGATGTTCCCAGATGGCCGTAGAACCATCGGGAAGTGGGGTTTCCGTTCCGGGTTTACCACAAATTACGATATTATTCCCAGCTAATTGTGCCTGTTGCGACCCAACCGGGTTGGAGATGATGTAGGTATCGTCCGGATCTTCGTAAAGTGAATTTTTACCCACTGAAGCTAAGCGCGTTGGTAATTCTTCTGCTGGAATCTCTACGGTATCAGCAATGGTTTCGGCAAAGCCGTTCCAGCGAACAATATCGGCGTAAACAAAATATTTTCCTTCGGGCAAGGGTGGTAGTTTCACCTGATAGGTGATGGTGTCTACCCGCTGGGGGTGTAAGTGGGCAAAGGCATCCAGACTACCTTCCCGAATCAGGAACATATGCATCAGTTTACCATGATCAGGAATCAGATAACTGGTTCGACTACTTCTCCCTCGGTAAGATAGATAAGTGGTGTCAATAGCAAAATTTAGTACTCTACCGCCCTCATCTTCCAGAATAGTGGATGTAGCTTGATAAGGTTTGTACATATAACGTTGGTAATCGTCTGCCCAGCTTTGCCACCACTCATTTCCTTCGTAAAGTATCAATCCCAATACAAAAGCGCTAATGCCGGCCCCTACCCAGCGTTTACGGCGATAACGGCGAGTAAATTCCTGATTGGGGTCTAGCGTGCCATCGCTAACACTAGCACCGATAATCGTTACCATCAGTACTACTAGAAAAATACCTAAGCCAGCTAATATCCACCCAAGTTGAGGCTCCATATCTTTTTGAGCAGTTGAAGCCGCCATTACCGGCACTAGCGCCACGCCTTTTCCCAGACTACCTTCTACTGTAATTTCCAGACTAGCTGTGCCGCTAGACATCAGCCAGATCAACCCCTCATACTGGTTGGGATTTTCTTCGGAAGGAAGTGCCTCGTCGGGTGAAGGGGAACCCTCATCGCCGGCGTACCAATAGATGGGCTTCACCCAAATATGATCTATCCCACCGTTCTCTACGATAATCTGTACCTGAGCAGTACCCGGAATAACTTCCGGCGGATTGACACTTACCAGTAAGGAATAGGGTCCGGCTTTGCCTTCAAAGACCACACCCGGGCTACCTACATGCGCTTGCAAGTTTACCGCCACCAATAAACCCAACAGGGTTATCCACACTTTTTGTAAATTCATCTTTGTCAATTTAAACTAACGGCGTACCTTCTGCATCCAACGTCCCCAATACAGACCTAAACGAGTAGTAAGAATCGATACGCCCACCGCAATCAGCAAACCAGTCACTAGATTCCAGCCAGTAGCTACCATCCAGGGAGCGTAGGCGTAGCGGTATTCCCAATCTGGGTTGTTTCCAAAGTACCAGGTTTCGGTACCGAAGACCCAGTTCCGGGCATAGGGAGTCATAAGAAAATCACCAAATGGCCACTGTACTGCTAAGAATACAATAATGAACAATGGGGCAATCAGCAGGGCTTTCATCCAATCATTCTTTTGGTCGAACCGATGTAGTACCCAGTCAATAGTAAGGGCTGGAAAAATGAGTAGGAGGGGAAATTCAAAAGCCTGGAAATGTTCTACGTGGTTTAGGATAGGGCCTAATTTTGGCTCTGCCGGAAACAGTGGGAGTATCCATCCTAATAGCATTAAGATGAGCATGTATACGGCTGTTGTAGTAGTTGCCGCCCATCTGAGTTGAGAGGAACGGGCAATGGCACTAAGCAAAAAGGTGTATAATCCCCCACCAATAATGTAAAAGCTAGTTCGGTGCATATCGTGCCTTGACTGATACTCCGAAGTAATCACGAACAACATGGTTAGAAAAAAACCGGCCGCAATCACGTAGAATAGTTGTAAACGTCGCTGACGACGCTCCTTCAACTCTGCAGGTAAATCCACCGCGTCTTGCCGGTTTTGCAAGGCCAGAACGCTAATGATTGCCCCAAATTGAATAGTCATCATGCCCAATGCCAGTACCGTATGCGGAGGGGATAGAATGGTCACGTCAAGGCCGTAGGTATTGTGCCACCAGTCGTCGAAGGGAGCCGAAGTTAGCATGGCAAATGCCCCCCAAATACAAAACAGAGCTCCCAGCGAACTATAGAAAATTCCCCAGAAACGTACCGACTGTTTTTTCTGTTCAGTACTACCAGCAAAGGTGATTTGTAACACTTGGTAGCCCGAGAATGTGCCGGCAATAACAGCCCCTAAATACATTGCCAGATGAGGCGCCGAGAACAACCCATCCCGACCAATACTCATATGCCAGGAAATATCCCATACCAACCCTACCACAATACAAAGCGAGGCAAACACCGTAGCGTAGATAAATACAGGTATTTTTAGCAGTAGCGATGTTGATTTCGCTTTTTGGACTGGCGAGACTAAGGTTTTGGAAGCTAGTGTGGTTTCCATGCAATAAGTTTAGTTAATGATGAAATATAAGGAAGATGCTACACGAAGCCAAAGTTCCTATGGTTTATCTTTAGCTGATACCTCAACCGGTTCGTTTTAGAAGAAGTGTTTCTGATCAAACTTATTTTTGGCTATTGTCGTTCGGCATACAGACCTTTACTCTATTACTGAATATAACTCATCAAATGCGCACTGTTTTATTCGTTGGTTTTGCTTTTCTCTTATTGACAACCGCCTGCGCCCAGCAACCCTCCGATTCTTCTAACGCTCTAATCAACGAAACCAGCCCCTATCTTCTGCAACACGCTAACAATCCGGTTGATTGGTATCCCTGGGGAGAAGAAGCGTTGGAAAAGGCAAAGCAAGAAGAAAAGCTAGTGATTGTGAGTATTGGCTACGCAGCCTGCCACTGGTGTCACGTGATGGAGCACGAGAGCTTTGAAGATTCGGCAGTTGCCGCTTACATGAACGAGCACTTCGTTTCTATCAAGGTTGATCGGGAAGAACGTCCCGATGTGGATCAGATTTATATGAACGCCGCTCAGCTTCTTACCGGGCGGGGCGGCTGGCCGCTGAATGCAGTTGCCCTGCCGGACGGGCGTCCGTTCTTCGCCGGTACGTATCTTCCCAAAGACCAGTGGATGCAAGTGTTGCGTAAGCTATTAGAAACCTACCAGGAAGATTCGTCCCGAATTACGACCATCGCTGCACAGGTTACGGAAGGAATACGCACCATTGACCAGGTTGAAGTGTCTGAAAACAAGAAAGAGTATACGGCTCAGACACTCGACGATTTATTTGCTACCTGGGAACCGCAACTGGATAAAGAGTGGGGCGGCAATCAGGGGGCTCCTAAGTTTCCGATGCCGGTTAACCTGGAATATCTGTTGCAATATCACTACTACTCCAATAACGATACAGCTAAAGAGGCCGTACTCACCACCTTAGACCGTATGGCTTTAGGTGGTTTATACGATCATCTAGGGGGCGGATTTGCTCGATACTCAACTGATACTCAGTGGAAGGTCCCACATTTTGAAAAGATGCTGTACGACAACGCCCAACTGGTGAGTGTATACAGCCACGCCTTTCAGCTTACTAAGGATTCATTGTACCGGCAGCGGGTGTACGAAACCCTAGACTTTGTTGAAAGAGAGATGACTTCGCCGGAAGGTGCTTTTTACTCCTCTCTGGATGCCGACAGCGAAGGCGAGGAAGGAAAGTTTTACGTCTGGACAGCCACGGAAATTGATTCGATACTGGGCGAAGATTCTGGTCTGTTTAAGGCTTATTTCAATATTACGAGCATGGGAAACTGGGAAGAAGGCAAAAATATTCTATACCCTCAACAACGTCTTGCTGAATTTGCTAAATCGAAGGATATTGCTCTGCCTGAACTAGAAAATGTGCTGGAAGAGGCCAAAACCAAACTTCTTTCGGCCCGCTCCCAACGAACTCGGCCGGGCCTGGATGATAAGATACTTACTGCCTGGAATGCCTTAATGCTTAACGGTTACGTCGATGCTTACCGGGCTTTTGGTGAGCAAAAATTCTTAGAAGCTGCTCTCAAAAACGCTAAGTATATACAAGAAGAAATTATCAACGACGATCTCCCTCTAACCCGGAGCCATAAAGATGGAAAGAACTCAGTTCCTGGTTTTTTGGATGATTATGCTTTTTTAATTTCAGCTAATATTAATCTCTATCAGGCTACTTTTGATGAGTCTTGGCTTTATACCGCCCGTTCGCTAACCGATTATGTACTAACGCAATTTTCCGATCCGGATACTCCTCTACTGTTTTATACCAGCGACGAACATGAGTCGTTGATTGCCCGGCAGAAGGAGATCAATGATAACGTTATTCCGGGTTCGAACTCCCAAATGGCTAATAATCTGTGGCAACTGGGGCTACTCTTTGCTGATACAAATTATTCAGAGAAAGCCAAAGTGATGGTAGCTGCGGTCACCTCCAGCTTAACCGAATACCCTCAGTTTTACGCTAACTGGGCTACTTTGCTTACCCGCATTATTCACGAACCCTACGAAGTGGCCATAGTCGGAAATGATTACCAGGATTCTCGTAGAGCCCTAGATCAGCAGTATTTACCCAATGTATTATTCTTAGGAGGTGATACTGAGGGCTCACTAGCTTTACTGGAAAATAAACTGGTAGAAGGACAGACCACCATTTATGTTTGTCAGAATAAGGTATGTCAGTTACCAGTTACTCAACCTGAAGATGCACTTCAACAAATTCGCTAGTAGTACTTATTGGGACCAAATCAATTTAGCTATAGAATAGCTACGAAATGTCAATAAGTATTTATTGAATTGGGAGAATTTTGGTGAATAAGGATGCCCAATACGAAACAATACAATTACTACCCCTGATCATAGTTTTACTTACTCACTATAAGCAACTTCTATCGGTTTGATATTTTTTTGAAAAAATTGCAAAAATATCGATAAAATAACAGTTACTATTACACATTTTTTACCCTCAATTCACCCTTTTTTTCATTTTTATGCTTACATTTGTATCCTGAGACTGACCTATACCTAATCCGTATTCCGGAACAAAAGCTGTTCTTTACCTCACTACCGTAAAAACAGTTAATGTAAAATTGTTAATTTTTTTACTTACTGACCGTCACTATGTATAGGATTATCAACAGCTTGGCTAGTGCCGAGTACAACAAAGAACTTGGAGCCGTTGAAATTAACTTTAACGGCTACGGCGAACCAACCCTCTACCATGAAACTATGGACATAGCCATGAATATCGCCGCGATCTATGACACTAACAAATGGCTATTTATAAAAGACTTTTTCCAGGACATCAACCCACATCAGTTCCTCTTTTTTGTAAAGAAATGGTCTAAGACCAGTAACGAACTTCTCAGCCCATTATCAGACCACGAAACCTGCAAAGTAGCTTTATTAACCAGTCTAGCTTCCCGCGAGAAGTTAGTGAGCGATAATGAATGGTTAAAGCAATCTAAAGCTAAATTCAGCAATCTAGATTTTAGAGTATTTTTTAAGCAGGAAAATGCCCAAGAATTTTTGACGCACAAAGAAGTAGAACAACTAGCTTCACTAAAAGATTGATATATGCCTTAACCGGAAACAACAGTATTGAAATAAGTCGCTTAACTACAACTACCTGCTACACAATCATGAATACTAAGAAGTCTGCTGATGAGCTACGGCAGCGTATCTTAAAGCTCGGTCAGCAAAAACTTGAAGAAGAACAGCTCTATCAACAGATGTCTCAAGCTGTAGAACGCCTGCCTACCAAACGAACATCTAGTAAAGTAATGAATATCATTCGTACAGAGTCTCAAATAACTAGACCCTGATATTCAGGCGTTGAGCCTGTTTCCGATACTCCTGTATTAGTTTGCTGTACCAATAACCCGATTGCTTGATCCGACGTTGCTGGTTCTGGAAATTCACATGTACTAGTCCAAATGTGGGATGATACCCTTCCGCCCACTCAAAATTGTCGGTCAGGGTCCACACAAAATATCCATTAAGTGGTATACCCTCTGCTTTAGCTTGCAAACAGGCTTGAATGTGCTGTCGCAAGTAATTCTGTCGTTCATGGTCAGAAACTTTATTATCGTGTAGCTTATCGTCAAATGCTGCTCCATTTTCAGTGATAATGATGTTTTTTAACGCATAACGCTCATGAAACTGCTTCAAAATTTGGTAGATAGCATTTGGATACACTTCCCATCCCATTAGTGTAGTAGACACATTTCGCTTCTGAGGTGGTACTTGTCGGGCAAAAATATAGGGCATAGACCAGGAATGACGAATTACCTCGCGGGTATAATTTTGCAGACCAATAAAGTCAAAATCAAAAACCATTCTCTGTTCATCACCCGGTTGCTGGAATTTTTCCAGCTTAGACAGCACTGTGAATTTTTCTGTAGGATAGCCTAGCCCCAAACAAGGTTCAATAAATAGGCGGTTTAGCAAAGCATCTACTCGCTCGGCGGCTTTCTGATCCCGCTCACTATCGGTAGCAGCTTCCACTGGTGAGCAGGAAAACGTAGTGCCGATGAAGGCGTTAGGTTGCAAATCGCGTATCAACCTTCCACCCTCGGCCTGACAAAGGGTAGCATGATGAATGCTGGATAGAAAGTTTTTGAGACCTCTCCGACCCGGCGCATGAATTCCCAGAAAGTAGCCCGCTCCGGTAAAAACCATAGGTTCGTTTATCACCATCCAGTTAGTTACCCGGTCACGGTATCGATCTACTACAACGGAAACAAACTCACTAAACCAGGCTACAATATTCCGGTTAGTCCATCCTCCCTTCTGCTCTAATGCCTGAGGTAGATCCCAGTGATAGAGTGTAACCCAGGGTTGAATTCCTGACTCGAGACAGTGGTCGATAAGTCGGTCGTAAAAGTCTAGCCCTAGCTGATTTACTTTGCCAATGCCCTGTGGAAGTATTCTGGACCAGGCCACTGAAAATCGAAAGTTTGGTATTGCTAAGTCATGGATAATCTGTAAATCTTCTGGGTAACGGTGGTAAAAGTCACAAGCCAGATTGGCGTTTTGGTTATTATAGGTTTTACCTGGCCGGTTAGAAAATACATCCCAAATGGATGGCCCTTTATCATCGGTTGAAATAGCTCCTTCGGTTTGGTAGGCGGCGGTGGAAACTCCCCACTGGAAATTACCATCCAGCACTTCTTTGCTAAATTCTTTCAAGGCTGATAGTCTAAAAAATGATACTTCTTCGCCCTTTGAGGTTCGAGCGGTAAATAGTAGAAATGTACAGTCAAAAGTTTGGTTTGGTTAAAATTGAATACTAGGCTTCTACTCGGTTAAGTACCAGATCAATAACCTCTTCGGTAATATCCGGATAATTTACCTCAACTACTTCGTCCTTTTCTAACCACTGTTCTAGTTTGGATATTTGTTTCTTTTTGAAATTACTCAGCACTGGTACTCCCAAGGCTTCCAGCGCAGCGGCATTACAATGCTGCTCATACTGGTTTTTCATGGGAATCACAACCACTTTTTTTCTAAGAAACAAAGCTTCTGCCGGGGTCTCAAATCCAGCGCCGCACAAGATGCCTTCACAGGTAGTAAGGCTCTGAATGAATGCTTCATTATTGACCGGAGAAATACTCACATTTCCGTCCTGGTAGACACTTTTAGTATGCTTGGAAAACACCTGCCAGAGCACTCCCTTTAGCCCCTTAAGCCGCTTAATAATCTTTGCATCATCAAAGGCTGGGAGATAAACCGTGTAATGTCCTAAATTTCTCACTTCCGCCTGCCTTAATTGCTGACGGACGACTGGAGTAAAAATATTCTTATCAAACTCAGCGAAATGAAATCCAAATGATTTATCGGTTGGTGCATAATTCTTCAAAATCGCCTTCCCTACCGGATCTTTCTTCTTGGGTTGAGGAGCATTTTTATTTAGTATTGCACTCTGATGGCTGAGTGAAACACTTGGCACTTTATTGAAATAGGCCGCCCAAGCCGATACCGGTTCAAAATCATTGATCACCAAGTCGTACTCCTGCACCGGTAGGTTTCTAATATCTTTCAGTAAGCGGCGGGTATCCGCTTTCTGGTAAGTTTTCAGTAAATCAACCCCTCCCGATTTTCCAAAGATGAAACCTGCTCCTTTAAGCTGATACCTTACTGGGTAAGGTAAAGACACATCGGCCTGAATGCCACTTACTAACAAATCCAGCGAGACTTTATCCTGAAGTATGGGAACAATATCCCGAGCCCGGCTAATGTGTCCGTTTCCTGTGCCCTGAATGGCGTAAAGTACCCTCATGACTTTTCTAACCGAAACTCGTCTACGAGGTTTTTGTAAAGGACTGATACATCCATATTTTCTTCTTCTTCCGCTTTCCCGTTATCGGCGTGAATGGCGGTATCTTCCTGGAATCGATAGAGAGACCATACTTTGTCATTATATTCTAATGCGGTTAAATTCTCAATCCAATCGCCACTATTTAAATAAACTACGCTACCCTGTCCGTTATGAATTGTTTTAATTTCAGGATTATGAATATGTCCGCAAATAACGTAGTCGTACTCATTTTGGATGGCAATTTCTGCAGCGGTATTCTCAAAATCATCAATAAACTTTACGGCTCCCTTCACCCGGTTTTTAATCTTTTTGCTGAAAGATACTCTTCCCATCCCAATTTTCTCCCGTACAAAATTCACAAAAGCATTTAACAAGATAAGCGTATCGTAGCCAATAGCTCCCAATTTGGCTAGCCACTTAGAGTGCTTCATCGTAATATCGAACACATCTCCGTGAAATATCCAGGCTTTACGATCATCTAACTCCAGTACAACCTTGTTTTGTATCTGTAGTGAACCCATGGTAAACCCTTCAAACTTCCGTAGCATCTCATCGTGGTTACCCGTGATGTAGTAGATTTGAACCCCTTTGGCAGCCATCCCAAAAATCTGTTTTACAATACGCATGTGGGAAGCAGGCCAGTAACGTTTACTAAACTGCCAAATGTCAATAATATCACCGTTGAGAACGAGAATTTTAGGCTTAATGCTTTTCAGATAGCTTAGCAGTTCTTTGGCGCGGCAGCCGTAAGTACCCAAGTGTACATCGGAAATAACCGCAACCTCGATGGAGCGTTTTTTGGACATATCGTAAAAATTTAAATTGGATAACGTAAAGCAGGGTGCTGGCCGTCATTTCGGCATTGTTTAAACTAAACAGCATGGCAGAAAAGGTTGAGGTTTAACAACAAACAGCGAGAAGAGAAGAAGCGAGAGGGGTACAGCGCTAAATGGCGGGCATCTAGCCAAATGAGGAACCTGTTGCGAGCGTATGAAAGATAGATCAAATGCAACAATAATTGGTTATGTAAATAACCTATTTCTTTTTCATGAAGTTGTTACCGGTCTGTTAAGCTTTTATTACCAAATCATTAATTTATTGGACGTAATACCTGTAAATTATTAGGACGTAGAGAAACTTCAAGTTTCTGCGAATCGGTTTCGACATATTCGCCGTCGATGTGAATTAATGGATCGTTTAGTTGCTGAACTTCAAAGTGATCGGTCTGAAATATTTCTACGTAGGGCGATAAATGTATTAGTCTACTAAACGATAACAGTGTAAAAGTGACGGTATAAGCTACTGGAAAGGGCTTAACCATTACGATATCGAGCAATCCGTCATTTGTTTCAGCTTGCGGGGCGATAATTGCGTTGTTACCGTATTGCTCGGAGTTGGCGAAGGCAATAAAGAAAAATTCATCTTCTACCTCGGTACCATTCAGCTTATAGCGATAGCTTCGCGGGCGATAATTGGCAATTTCTTCCCAAACACAACGAATATAGGTAGCGTAACCACGTCGAGTCTGACGAGCAAATTTCTTACTGATTAGTGCATCAAAGCCGGTACCGGAGACATTAAAAAAGGGATATTCGTTTAAAAAGCCTACGTCTAAAGGACTCTCTTGGGCATGATTAAGCTGCTTGATGGCCCGAATTGGGTTGGTAGAAATATTTAAGTGGCGAGCAAAACCATTACCCGATCCTAAAGGTATAATTCCCAAAGCGGTATCACTTCCTAATAATGCGCTAGCCGTTTCATTGATAGTTCCATCCCCCCCCACAGCAACGATATAATCGGCTTGGTTCCGGTATTTTTTCCCAATTTCAGTTGCGTGAGTGGGATACTCAGTAAAAACTATTTCATACTCGAACCGGCTGGAGTCCAAATGCTGACGGATTAAAGCCGGGATATCCTTTTGCTTTCCCAATCCCGAAATAGGATTCACCACAAAAACACATTTCTTCTGAGGCATAGTTGCTCTTTCTTCTCTATATCGTAAACCTACCTACCAAAGTTTTACCTATTGGTTCTTAATAAATCACAAAAGGGGTTACTATCGTTATTGTCTAGTACACCTCAATAATCCGATGTACTACATTCTCTACGAAGCTATACGATAAAATTAGAAACTTATAGATAATGAGAAGCCTCGCAGCATGGTTGGATTCCTGATAATAAAGATGACTCTTTGTATTGGCTAACTGATCTGTCAGTCACCAAAAACAGAATGATTAGTTGCCGCCGAAAATACTTCGAACAAACTCTTTTAATCCACCCTTTTTCTTTTTCCTCTGGGTTGATTTTTTGACAGGGCGTCGGGTGGGGTTTGGTTCATAGACCCGTTCGGGTTTCCGGTCATCATTTTCCTTCTTAGCAAAGAACTCCCGTAAGAAGCCCTTATCCTCTTCTTCCCGATAAAAATCGCAGGCTAAAGTGGAACGCACCCACCGAGAGGGTTGGGGGAATTTTGCGTAACGTAATTTCTTAAATGTTGCATCCTGATTAAAGGCTTGCATAAACTTGCCGTAAATCGGAAGAGCGGTATTAGCGCCTTGTCCTAAACTGATAGAACGGAAGCGCACTAAGCGATTATCTCCTCCTACCCAAGCACCGGCTACCAATTTAGGCGTAGCCCCAATGAACCATCCGTCGGCGTGGGACTGGGTAGTACCGGTCTTTCCAATAATATCGTTTTTCAAGCCGTAGCGGAACCTAAGTCGGCGAGCGGTGCCACTATCTACTACGGTCTTCATCATTTCAACCATCAGTTCGGCAGTACGCTGAGAGAGTGCTCTCTGGACATTGGGCTTGTCGTTAAACTTCGCAATTACATTGCCCTCCTGATCTTCAATACCCAGTACGTAAATGGGTTTAACGTTCATTCCCCGGTTCACAAAAGTGCTGTAAACCGAAAGCATTTCGTATAATGATAAATCTGCCGTACCCAATGCAATGGCTGGTTCTAACGGTAAATCATTTTGCACGCCCATTCGTTGGGCTAAATCTACAACCCGGTCAACCCCAGTATTCATTATCAAATCTACGGTTACCGTATTCACTGAATTGGTGAGGGCTCCCTGCATGGAATAAAATCCATCATAGTGACCATCGGAGTTACCTGGTGACCAGTCTTTGTAGTTAGCGTATACACGGCGTTCGTTAGAAATGTACTCACAGGGATCGGCACCTGTCTCTAATGCAGCGGCGTACACTACAGGTTTAAACGTAGAGCCTACCTGCCGCTGAGCCGTTACATGATCGTACTGGAAATATTTATGATCAATGCCACCTACCCAAGCCTTTACGTGGCCGTTCTCGGGTCGCATTGCAAGAAACCCAGCATTCAGAAACATCTGGTAGTAACGAATTGAATCCAGCGGAGTCATGGTCTTTTCCTGTTCACCATCCCAGGTGAACACCGTCATTAGGGTCGGCTGAGTAAATTCAGCATTAATCTCCTCATCGGATTTACCAGCCTGTTTCCCTCGTTTGTAACGGTCGGAATTTAGCATGGCTCGACGAATCATCGTCTCATCTTCTCCCCAGGGCTTTCTACCTTCCCAATGCTTGTCAAAAGTCTGTTGAAGATCCTTCATGTGCTCCTTGACGGCTTGTTCAGCATGGCGCTGTAAACGAGCATCCAAGGTGGTGTATACTTTAAGGCCATCGGTGTATAAGTTGTAGACAGTGCCGTCATCTTTCGGATGATCGTTGAGCCACTGTTGTAATTCGTGCCGAAGTTTTTCCCTAAAGTAGGGTGCTAGTCCGGTATTGTGGGTGATAAAATTATAATCCAATTCCAGGCTTAACTCTTGGAGAGAGTCTTTATCTACTGTTGTTAGATACCCGTACTTTTCCATTTGACTGAGTACAACATTGCGGCGCTGCTGAGCTCGCTCGGGGTACAGTCGGGGGCTGTACGTGGTAGTGGCCTTCAGCATTCCTACCAGTACCGCTGACTCTTCGGTATGCAGGTCAGCAGCCGATTTATTAAAAAATCTTCGGGAAGCGGCTTCAATACCGTAAACATTTCCGCCGAAAGGAACAGTGTTTAGGTACAGCATCAGAATTTCTTCTTTGGGATAAAGGTTCTCAATCCGGCGAGCAATGATCGCTTCCCGATTTTTGTTGACTGGCATAGGAAGCATACCATGTCGCTGCCGGGGGTACAAGTTTTTAGCGAGTTGCTGCGTCAACGTACTCCCTCCGCCTGAACTTTCATTCTGAAGCAGAATGCTTTTGACTAACACCCGAGCCAGGCTCCGGTAGTCAATTCCTTCATGTTCGTAGAAGCGAGCATCCTCGGTAGCCACCAGCGCATTTAGTAGTGCAGTCGGTACTTTATCAATGGTAGTAACAGTACGGTTTTCAATATAGTAACGACCAAGAAGTACTCCATCGAAAGAGTAAACTTCGGATGCGGTATGATTACGGACATCTTTTAGTTCGGCGTACGTTGGAAGTTTACCAAACCAGCCAGAATGTACCGAGTAGATTAAACCAATACTGAAGATAAGGCCAAATATGCCAATTAGGATCAGTCGGAATAGAATATACCGAATAGGATGACGGGTCAACCGCCGCTGTTCCTGCCGGAGCAATGAACGAAAAAAACGAATCACCTTTAGTCTGTTTTAGCCAAGTTCTAGCAATACTACGAAGGAATGCTCACAACATTGCCATTCACGCAATAAATGTGCAACTCTCTCATTTAGTTCAACAGAAAAATGTTTGTTTTTTTAAAGTTATACCGGTCAACCTGGAAAGCTGTTGACATATTCCCCATAATGCTCTTTACTACCTCAGTTCAAGCTATATAGCTAAAGGTAAATCATTAAAAATCAATAAAATAGGCTATTGGCATTGTTTTTCAACTACTGTAAGCAAAGTAATGAAATTATGAATCCATTAGCCTTTATTATTTGCCTAATACTCAGTTACTCAGTAAGCCAGGCCCAGGACTGGGCTAGTAACACTATTCAACCGGAAGGCTTTGCCTCCCAGTTCGGGGAAGACCCAAATGAAGGAAAAATACCAATCAGCGAACAAGAGATTCCAGAAAAAGTAATGGAAGCCTTCAGAACCAGCGTGTTTCAACATATGGAAATTGTTCAGGTATTCCGGTTGCAAGATCGAGCCCTGGATCAGATTATTGTCGATGACACGATGGCTCAGCCCTTCTACCTTTTTGAGTTCCGGTTGAGCTACGAAGGGAAATCCTTTAGTCACTACTTTGCTCCTAACGGCGATTTATACGAGCAACATCGGCCAGTATAATTATTTTAAGTTCCTCGCATATTTTTCTGGCGTCTACGTCGTTGTACTAAAAAATCATTCACCCCATAAATTTTTTCGTATGCACCATTGGATTAGCGGATTACTTTTGTCAACCAGCATTTGCGTAGGTATGACCGTGAAGAATATGAATAATGAAACCATTGGAACCGTAGAAAAAACCATCATTGAAGCCCACACTGGCCGCCTTACTGGCTTATTAATTCATGTTTCTGATCACTGGCTCCCCCAACAACAGAATAGCCGTAGGCAGGTAGTATCGCCCATTGCTTCGGTCCAGATGACCCAAGACCAACCTCAGACGTTGTTTTGGGATATGACTAAAGATCAATTACAGGCCACTCTTTGCCCACCAATGAGCTAGTAACAAAAACCAAGTTTTTTTGCTGAGAAAAGACTGATCCACCAAGCATTTTTCGGCGTTTATTCAGACCGGACAATCTAGTTTGAGGCTACCAAGATTCTACTAAGGGTTAGACTATTGTAAGCTGATTGTCGTATCTTACATTATCTAATTACCCTATGAAGTATCCTACCTATATTGCCTTCTTGCTATTAAGCTGCCCGCAGCTAACCGCTCAGGAAATTCCGATCTTGTCTTTCGAGGAACTAAACGAGCATATTCACTCTGAAAATCAGTCAGAAGTATTGATTGTAAATTTCTGGGCAACCTGGTGTAAACCTTGTATCAAAGAGCTTCCCTACTTCGATTCTCTTCAATCCACCTATTCCACTGAAGAGGTAAAAGTTCTATTAGTGAGTTTGGACATTGAAGTAGCTACGGCTGAAAAATATAGCTCACAAAAAAATATTATCTCCGAAGTGGTATATCTAGATGAGGTAGATCATAATTCCTGGATTGACCGAATTTCCCCTGAATGGAGTGGAGCTATTCCGGCTACCTTGTTCGTATCGAGCTCAGGCTCAGAACTATTCTATGAAGGAGAACTTTCCAAGGAAACTCTTTTCTCGCAAGTAAATCAATTATTACACCCTAAATAATCTATCATGAAATTCTTCATCCTTATCTCGTTTTTGGTATTAATCGTCGGTCTGGTAAGTTTTACACCCTACGCTGATGGATACAAGGTGGGCGACTACGCGACGGATTTCAGCCTGAAAAATGTAGACGGAACAACAGTTTCTTTAAGCGATTATGTGGATGCCCAGGGTTTTATTGTAGTGTTTACCTGCAACGAATGTCCCTACGCTAAACTCTATCAGGATCGTATTAATGATTTAAACCACGAATACGAAAGCAAAGGATTCCCAGTGATTGCAATCAATCCGAATGACCCTCAACGCTCCCCCGCCGACAGTTTTGAAAAGATGCAAGTCCGAGCTCAGGAGAAAGATTATTCATTCCCTTATCTGGTGGATGAAACTCAGCAGATAACCCGAACTTATGGTGCCACCAATACTCCTCATGTTTATGTGTTAGAAAAAGAAGGAGAAGATAAGTATCGAGTGGCCTATATTGGTACCATTGACAACAACTACAAAGATGCTGATAAGGCTGACAAACACTACGTGCAGGATGCCGTTAACGCCTTACTCCAAGATCAGAAAGTTTCCACTACCAAAACGAAAGCGATTGGCTGCACCATTAAGTGGAGGAATGCCTAAGACTAGTCAATATCATTTAACTGAGTGATTAGATTCCATTTATTCCTCTTTTAGAAGATTAATATCGGCAATTAGCTGCTTGATTTCTAAAGCAAGTGTTCCATTGTAAATACCTCGGATTCGCTTGCTTTGATCTACTAAAATGAAGTGTTCGGTATGCAGAAATTCGGTGCTATCTTTGGTATAACCTAGGTCTTCTTCGGCAAAATAAGCTTTACGAGCCAGCTCATAGATAGCTGATTTACTGCCGGTTAATAAATGCCAATTAGGATCATTAATGTTCTTGATCTCAGCGTATTCGGCCAATCGATCTGCATCGTCTATCCAGGGAGTAACCGAGTAGGACAGTAGCACTACCTGGTCATCATTTTCAAATTCCTGGCTGACTGTTTGCATATTTTCTGTCATGACCGGACAAACCACTCCACATGTAGTAAAAATAAAGTTAGCCACATGCACTTTACCGTCAATATGCTCCTGAGTAATAGTGTTTCCGTGCTGGTTGGTGAACGAAAAATTAGAAATCCGGTGCGGAACTTGTTCCAGTGCAGCCCTAGCACTATTGACAAAGATTGGAGTAAAATCAGGGGTATTATAGTAGGGTAAACTCTCCTTCTGTTGCTCACAAGCCAAAAGCCCGAATACAATAAAACTAAAAAATACTATCCGTAACATTAGTGCAGTTTTTAGTACCTAGTAATCCGTATCGTCTGCCGTTCTTCATCACGTAGTTAGACTTGATGGTTCCATTGTTGTACCAGAGCTTTTGGGGACCTTCCTCGTAGCCTTGATGGTAGTTCATCTCCTTGATTAACAATCCCTTATTGTTCCACTCTCTACAAGTCCCTTCGTACTCACCATCAGTAAAATGATATACAAGTTGTAGTCTTCCATCCGGCCACCAAGCCCGATATTCACCAGTCTTCTTCCCTTGAGTAAAATGCCTTGTTTCACGAATCTCACCGTTAGAATAAAATTGCTTCCATTGCCCGTCTTCCTTTCCATCGATAAAGGTCTTTACCCAGGAAGTATCCGAGCTAGCCGGAAAGGAATTATAGAGGGTCCCCGAAAAAGCCCTGTCATTGACGTAAAGTAATCCTTTCAGACTTCTTGCCTCCTCACTATCGATATGCAAAACCGGGAAGTTACCCACTCCCCGATGCTCACAGCTGAAAAGTGTAAGAAACACTAGACCAGAAATTTTACTGAGTAAATGTACCCGGAGTACCGTAGTAGCCATTGCCGTTGATGTAGGGATCTTCCGAAGTGGTATGATAATGGTAAATGCCATCCGGGTAATCGGAAGTCGCGTGGGTATGACCGTGGTACTCATCCAGATCGTCATTAGAAACTTGCTTACTATCTTCACTGGGGCCGTAAACCGGAAATCCATCAAGTAAAAAACCTAGCAGTACGTCCTTTCCTTGTTTTTCAGTTAGGTACAGAGGTTCTATGTGATAATGATAATTGGAGTTGCCGGTCGGATGACCGTTGTACTGATCAAATGAATTAATCTCATTCGTCAAAGGCTCATCCGGTGCGGCGTACTGGTTGTAGAATGGCACCCCATTCAATGACACCCCAATTGCCCCCATCGGAGTTGCCTGATGACGGCTAGCTTCTTCCGGTTGAAAGGAATTTTGAAGGTATAATTAAACTCACCAATCCGGTTAGGATTTAACTTGAATTTCTGGTTAGTACCATTGTAATCCTCGTGTAATTTACTTTCCCACTGGGTATCAACGTAGTATGGACTCTTATGATCTGGTCGCCCGTTGGTTTTGATTATCACAAAATCGCCTTCAATGTACACATCAGTAGCAGCGTATATTTTTTGATAAATTTCCAGGCTGGGTTCGGTCGTTGACGTTTGGGTTCCGTTTCCACTAGTATTCTCATTGGAATTACCATTGTTGCCATTATCAGCAGTGGTATTATTCCCATCAGGAAAACCGGAAGTTGGAGAAGTCCCATCGTTGGGATTAACGGGCTCTTCGTCCTGACCACAGGAAATGCAAATCAGGACAATAAACGTAAAAAGTGCGATACATCTGTTCATAGAATCATGTTTCTGTAGCCTGAACTCTTATCATTACCAGGCTAAAGTACTGTACAATATTTTGCTTACTAATCAGCAAATCTATCAAGAGGGTGCTTTATAAGCTTTAGTTTAGGGATTGTTATATTACCTGTGTACTCAAAACCAGACGAAAGCCTACAAACGACAGATTGGCATTCAATTTGATTTATTCTTACCCACAACCACACTTTTGCTATGAAATCCTTTCCACTACTTTTTTCCCTAGTACTTATTGTTACTTTGTGCACGTCTTGCTTTCGACCTAAAGCCGGATTTTTCACTGCCGAAAGCTACTTAAAGCCTTTCCATGAAAAATTGGATGAGCCTCTTACCATTATCATCGACCAAAATATTGAAAATGAGTTTCCGGTAGGCCGAATGGATGTGTCAAATTTTAGGCATACTCTTCGGCTATCTTTGTACTATACCTTTGAGACAAGCGTATCTAATGTTGAGTTTTCCGATACTGTTGCTGAAGAAGGTATCACACTCCAACTGTTTCGCATCCGCCCCGACTGGGTAGTAAGGGACCGATACAACAGCGTGGTGGTTATTGATGGGTACGGCTGGTCATCAACCTTTACCGAAGTAGCCAGTCTGATTCGCTACGATGGGATTGTGTACCGAAATGGAGAGAAATGGCTTTCGCTGGACCAAGAGGTGTATAGTGAGACAACCACCTTTAACCGAAGAGACGCTCCTGCGGTGTTTGAAGATGGAATTAGAGAGTTCTGTGAAGATATTTATCGCATAATTACTGCTGAATATCCAAAAAATTCATAGATATTATGAAAAAATAAAAGCTTTTTTCACGTAAAATCACCAGAAAAGTTGTTTTTGGTATAAATTTTTTGGATAAAATTACGTATTAACACCCAAACACCTTTTTTAACTATAAACCAATGTATAAACTATGAAGTATAGTGAGACCTTTTTTAAACGATTTGCTACCTACGCACTGGGTGTTGGAATAGTAGTTCTTACGGCTGCCTGCGGATCTTCTTCGGAAGAACAGGCGAGCCAAACTGAAATGAATGAGCCTGAAGCTGTGGAACAGACTACCACTGCCGAAACCAACCAGCCAACAGTTACTCCTGAACAAACTGAGGTAGAGGATGTAGAAACCAAGCTTGTAGTTAACACTAAACCTGCCATTACGCGAGACTCTGAAGAATATAAGATGATGAAAGAGTTACGCGAGAGAAACCGCAACAACGAAGTACTAGCCGGAATCACGATAAAGTACGGTGACTGGGACGCTGATGGTGACAATGCCCTCAACGAGAATGAGTTCTTTGAAGGATTCTACAGAGTATGGGATCGTGACAACAGTAACAGTATTAATCAGGATGAATTTACCACTGCAACCGAGAATCTGTTTGTGAACTATGAGTTTAGTGAGTATGGTCAGTTTTCTGACTGGGATGCTGATGGAAACGGAGAAGTTTCCAATCAAGAGTTTATGAATGGAATGAACCAGATTATTGAATCGGATGCTGGGCAAGAGTCAGCCAATCGATTAATCACTATCTGGGATTTAGATAATGATGATAAGATTAAACGTATTGAACTAAGTAATATTACCGTGTTGCTTGACGCTGATAACAACTAATTCCAACCTGCCCTCACTTTATACGGCAGTGCCCAAATGGGTACTGCTTTTTTTATGTCCTAAATCTCGGATTCGTATTTGCCTAGCAAGAACGGCTGTCTATATTTAGAGGTTGACAAATAAAAACTTCTACTATGTACGTACGCCGAAATATACGCTGGAACATCATTTGGAAATTTTCCTGGAGGAACCTTCTTTTCTTTACTGTGTGGTCGTTACTGGTTACAGCTCTTTACTTGGGTTTGTTAAAACAGGGCACCGATGTTAGCATTCCATTTTTACCGCTGAGTACCATCGGTATTGCAGTAGCTTTTTATATTGGCTTCAAGAATAGTCAGTCGTACGATCGCTTTTGGGAAGGGAGAAAAATCTGGGGCGGCATTGTCAACTACAGCCGAACCTGGGCCAATCAGGTCTTAAATTATACCCAGGATACCACCATGACCGATTCTGAAGTCCCCAGGGTTGTTACTTCACTTCACTGCCAGCTTATCTACCGGCACATAGCCTGGATTAATGCATTACGAATTCAGTTGCGCAAAACCACGATTCTAGACCGGAAAAATCTAACCTACGTCCCTGACCTAAAACTTAAAAACGACCGGGAGTGCCAGGATTACATCCGAAGCTTTTTGAACGATGAAGAATACATTGAAGTGATGCAGAAGGCAAATACGGCTACACACTTAGTGCGAAAGCAGGGAGATACCCTCAAGCAACTAGCGCAAAAACAGCAGTTAGACGTATTTCGGCAAGTGAATATGATGCAAACCCTTGAAGAGTTATACAACCTTCAGGGCAAATGTGAGCGGATAAAAAATACCCCTTTTCCCCGTCAATACGCTTTCTTCAGCACCGTATTCGTATGGGTCTTCGTTATTCTCCTCCCCTTTGGCTTAGTGAGTGAATTTAATGAAATGAGCAATAGGGCTATTGTATGGTTGACCGTTCCCTTTTCCGTGCTAATTTCTTGGATATTCGTCACGATTGAATCGGTAGGAGATAATAGTGAAGATCCCTTTGAGAATTACATCAACGATGTGCCAATGACTGCCCTTTGCCGTACGATTGAGATTGATTTACGGGAACTCTTAGGCGAAACCGATCTTCCTCCCAAAATCAAACCAGTGAATGATATTTTGATGTAAGAGTTTAGCTGTAAAGTTTTAAAAATGAGCATGTTATCAAAGATAATCTAGCACTCCAGGGTTATTCAATAATTCAACCATTAGAGTTTCTTTTTACAGAATCTCAAACAGAACTTCAACTATACTACGGCTTTAATCAGTAAAGGCTTCTCCTGAAAAGTAAAGCTTTCGTTAGTATTCCTACCCATTAAAACCCGACCTAAGGGGGCCGAGGTAGAAATACAAAAAATAGCTTGATTATCTACATTGATCTTTCCAATGCCTACCGATAAGTAAAACAAACCTCGATCAGTAGCTACCAAACTTCCCAATTGCGCTTTGCCATGTGAAGTAGTTGGTTCCAACTTCGAGATAGCATTGTATAACCTCTGAGCTTCAGCCAGTTGGCTTTCCAAGCGCTCACGAGTTAGGTGAAGCATGGCTCGGCCTGTTTCGTATTTATCTCCCATCGAGCTCTTGGTTTCTTCTGAAGCGGCTAGTCGAGTCTGCTCGATCTCTTCTTCCAAACTATCTACTCGCTCAGTTAACCATTGCCGGCAAGCAGCAAACACCTCTTTTTTAAACGCTAAATCCATATTGCCTGACTTCTTTATTTTACTCAAACCAAAAGCTTCACTATCTATCAACAGAATTTTTTAATTTTTCAGATAGCTTAGCTACAAGCTCCAGGCCGGTTCCGCTAATGAACAATCTTTGCTTTCGATTTGACAACAGCTTTTGGGTCCAGTCTACCAATCCACCATCAGCCATGTCTATCAGTTGATCCTGCTTTCTAAGATAAATCTTAAATTGTACTTGCTGATAGTAATCATTAGGATTTTCTTCCTCTATACATTCTACTTTGCCGTTATTGATCTCTTCACCGAACTTTTCTGCCAAACGTGATTTAAATCTTGAATCCCTGTTTTTTAAGAAAATTTTTATTAACAACTGTTCATCAGAAAAGTATTCTGACAAAAGTTGATAATGCCACTCGAGGTGATCTACTAACTGCTCCGATTCAAACGCAAAGTCTCCTGTATCTAGCCCACCAGTAGCCAGACAGAAAACACTAAAGTGAGCACTAAAAGCAGGATTATCAAAGGCCTGTCCTCTTACGTGGCGATGAACCGTAGCGTATTGAAGCAGATTTAAACCCTTACCTCTCTTTTTTGTCTCTGCTGCTATTTTCAGTGCTAGCACATTCGTGGCATCCGAAACTATCTCGGTGCCTCTGGTTGCTGAAACTACGTTATTCTGGTCTACTTTACCTACCACCGAACAACTACCCAAGGGCACCAGCGGTGATAGGGTCACTACGCTAAATCCGGCCTCTTCTGCTAGTTCTAAGCCCTTTAGCTCCAGCTTTTTTATTTGTATGGTATCAACGGTAGCCGGTTGAACAAAGCGATTCTCATCAAACTGCCTGAGTAGTTCTGTATGGGTAATTTTCTTTGTTCGCGCTTGAAAAATTTCCAGTAGAAATGAATTAAGTTCCGAGCCAGTTAAATAGTCAGTAATTGCTGAGATTGAGGGGATCTGAGCCAGCTTTTTATCTATTTTTTTCAGTACCGGATGCATCATGTAAAAATAGTGATTTCATCTCTGACCCAAACAATAATACCTCAGGAACTAACAAAATCCCGTCTGAGGTTATTAGCTATCTATGAATGATTTGATTGCTGAGTTGCAAAAGCAGATTCAGTTGCTTCGGTTAGAGAAAGAGGCTGATTTAGAGTACTACCGCCAGAAGGTGCTACTAGCGAGTCTGGAAGATCGTAAGAAAGACGGAGTTTGTTGGTATCCAGTAGTGTTGGAAAGCCAGCGCTTCAGTGTAGGTGAGAAGCTAATTATCCGAATTCGTCGCACCGATGAGTCTACGCGTTCTCACGTATTTCAGTCGGGGAAAATTGTAAGCTTTTTTTCTAACACCTTTAACAATAAACAATCCGTTTCCGGGGTAGTGAACGATGTTCGAAAAAGCAGCATGACTATCACCCTGAACGCTCCGGAACTACCCGATTGGGTCAGGGAAGGTAACCTGGGGGTCGACTTACTGTTTGATGAGCTGGCCTACCGGGAAATGGAAAAAGCCTTAAAAAAAGTTGTCGATACTAAAGACACTCGGCAGGTCGAGCTACGCTCTATTCTTTTGGGTCAGCAACCAGCTACTTTTGTCAAAGATTCGCTAGGAGGCAACGTAGAAGAACTAAACGCTAGTCAGAACCAGGCGTTACAGAAAATACGTCAGGCCCAAGACGTAGCTGTAATACATGGCCCTCCTGGCACCGGAAAAACTACTACGCTAGTACAAGCGATTGTGCAAACTGTACAGTTAGAACAGCGAGTGCTAGTTTGTGCCCCTAGTAATGCCGCAGTTGACCTACTTACCGAAAAACTCAGTGAGCAGGAATTACAGGTAGTCCGATTAGGACATCCTGCCCGAGTGACAGAAAGTAATCTCAACCGCACTATCGATGCTCAAATTGCCAATCACGGGTATTACAAGGACCTGAAAAGCCTTCGCCGCCGTTCGGAAGAAATGCGATCTATCGCATTCAAATACAAACGAAACTATGGTGCCTCGGAACGACAGCAGCGTAAACGATTAATTCAGGAAGCAAATCAGCTAAAACATGAAGCTGAACAGCTAGAGTTTTACATTGTGACTGATATTCTATCTAAAGCTCAGGTCATTGCCTGTACTTTAGTGGGTGCTTCGGGTAGTTTGCTAAAGGGATTTCGCTGCGAAACCGTATTTATCGACGAAGCAGCTCAGGCTTTAGAAGCCGCCAGTTGGATACCTATTTTAAAAGCTGAACGGGTTGTATTCGCGGGTGATCATTATCAGCTGCCGCCCACTATCAAATCGTACGAGGCTGCCAAGCAAGGGCTTAGCATTACCCTCTTTGAGAAGTGTATTGAGCGGCAGCAACAATTGGGTAGCCCAGTAGACTCGCTGTTACAAACGCAGTATCGTATGCACCAGCACATCATGCAGTTTTCCAGTCAGTATTTTTACGATAACCAGTTGAAAGCTGACGATAGTGTACGCATTGCTACTTTGGCGGAAGGTCAATCTCCTCTCACCTTTATTGATACTGCCGGAAGCGGTTTCACCGAAAAAACCGACCCGGAAACGCTGAGTACCTTTAATGAAGATGAGGGGATGTTGTTACTAAGGCATTTGAATGAGTTGGTTGAGTCGCTAACCCCGAGTTACTTCCTGGACAATAAATTAAACATTGGTATCATCACTCCCTACAAAGCTCAGGTAAAGCTACTGACCGAAAACTATCTTGAATTTCCCTATATTGCCGAAGTTCAATCGTTGGTAACCATTGATACGGTGGATGCTTTTCAGGGCCGAGAGCGCGAAGTGATCTATATTAGCCTGGTACGTTCCAACTCAAAGGGAGAGATTGGTTTTTTAAGTGATATTCGCCGCACCAATGTAGCCATGACTCGGGCTAAGAAGAAGCTGGTGATGTTGGGGGATAGTGCCACGTTGGGTAATCATCTATTCTACAGTAAGCTGTTAGACTATGTTCAGGAAATTGGGGCCTACCGAAGTGTCTTTGAATTTATTTATCAATCCTAAAGTATGGACGCACTAACGGTTGGAGTCGTTCAGGCTACTCCGGTATTTTTTGATCTTTCAGCCACCCTTGATCGGGTTGAAGACTGGCTTCAGCAAGCTCAATCTGCCGGGTGCCAATTAGTGCTTTTTCCTGAATCCTTTATTCCTGGCTACCCACGGGGATTTACCTTTGGGTCCACTATCGGCCGGCGCAGCGACGAAGGCCGGGAACTTTACCAAAAGTACTGGGATAATAGCATTTCAGTACCTGGTGAAGCCTGCGACCGATTAGCCGCTATGGCAAAAGAATATAATGTTTATCTGACGATTGGCGTTACTGAGCGGGACTCAATCAATGGTACCCTCTACTGTAGTTTACTATACTATTCACCCAAAGTTGGCCTGTTGGGCAAACATCGTAAACTTAAACCCACCGGAGTGGAACGCCTGGTTTGGGGAGAAGGAAATGCTGATACGCTAATAAGCATAGAAACTGAAATTGGACGAATTGGCGGCCTAATCTGTTGGGAAAACTACATGCCATTGGCCAGAATGACTATGTACGAAGCCGGAGTGCAAATCTACCTGGCACCTACCGCCGATGCTCGTAAGAGTTGGACCACCACTATGCAACACATTGCTCTAGAAGGCCGGTGTTTTGTATTGGGTTGTAATCAGTTTTTTCGTAAGCAAGACTACCCGGAAGCCTACCGAGCGTATGTTGAAACTGAGCCGGATGACTTCTGTAGAGGAGGAAGCCTAATCATAGGTCCTGACGGAAAACTTATTGAAGGCCCTCTTCACGATCAGCAAGGATTACTAGTAGCCCAGATTAACCTAGCGGAAACTGTCCGCCATAAATTAGATTTTGATGTCACCGGCCATTACGCCCGCCCCGATGTATTTCACTTTACCGTAACTCCTCCCCCACCAGTAATTAAAGAAAGTAATTTGCTGAATAGCGATTTTTCTACTAAAAATTAGCTTGGCTACATTGACTCCAAAACTCAGAAACTGTTGAGTTAAATTTTTGATTTTCTAGTGGTATTATGCTTGAAAATTATTCGGATTGTTCTCTGTCGTACAGCCAATCACTATTGTCCTGTGGAATATATTCACCGGCCAGATATCTCTTAATCCTACTGACTCTTAAATCATTTTCTCCTCTTTTCTTCAAGTAGTGGAAAGCAAAAGGAGCACGAATCATAGCTATTAGTGCTAAATACTGATCTTCATCGAGGTCTTTAAATTTCTTTTTGAAATAAAAGTCGGATGCATCTTCAAAGCCGTATATGGGCTTGCTATCGCGTTGGCCCATGTAGGCATAATTGATAAATAATGTAAGAATCGTATCCTTTGGCGTCATAGCATCAAAGGCATACATAGCTATCAGAGTTTGCTCAATTTTTTTGGTGCCCGGTTTAAACTTATCAAAGTAAAATTTTTTCACTAGCCCCTGACTTAGTGACGTGATTCCAGCACCTGGTGTAGTGGGGTCAAATCCATTATGGTAATAAAAATTGGGGTCTTGAATTTTGAGTAGCGCGTCTATTTGCTTATTAGTCAGATCATCCAATTCAAGATGAATTTTTTCTGGACTTAAAGCTTCACTGACTATATCTGGGGTTTTTACTCGTGCATTCATGATTATTACAAAATAATAAACAAAGATTGCTGTTAAAAATAGTCCTGCTGCAATGAGAGCAATTTTTACTTTTTTCATCAAAAACGTAGTTAAGTTTACACTTCAACCATCAATTTCCGTGCTTTACTACCATGAAGCGAACTCACTCATTGTTAAAAGAAATAGAATTCATGCAGTAAAGCGCTACCCCATCTCTGGCTTGAAGCTATTTTCTTGCAGTAGAATGGAATTATAGCATAACTATTGACCATGGTTGAAAGAGCCATAAATGTGTTTCAATCACCACAAGAGTAGCACTTTTAAAAACCATTTCTCTATAGCTCATTATATAATAATCTGCCTCAAATAGAGGAAAAGATGAGCATATTGGGGAGTCGAACGTCAAAGGTCTAAACCAAACTACTTCTAAAAAGCCTAAGCTGTGATCTTCCCGTAAGATAGAGTACATTTGAGCAAAATCACCTCAATGAAAATTGAACATCTGGCTATCTGGACTAACCAATTGGAAGCACTCAAAGAATTCTACTGCAAGTATTTTAAAGCGGAAAGCAGCGAAAAGTACCATAACCCTAAAAAGCAGTTCACTTCCTACTTTTTGACCTTCGAGACTGGTTCTCGTCTGGAACTAATGCACCGCCCTCAACTTGCTAGTTCCACAACTAATCTTGGGGTCGGTCTCGCCCACTTTGCTTTCTCGGTAGGTAGTGAGCAGGAAGTAGATCGGATGACTGCAATGCTCAGTAAAGATGGATACCCTGCCATTGACGGTCCCCGACGTACCGGCGATGGCTACTACGAAAGTACCTTCCACGATCCGGATGGGAACATTGTAGAGTTGACAGTATAGTTGTTGATCATTAATTTTTTCAACTTTGCCAGAAAAGAAATTACCCCCGCGCTTAGTTAAGGCCCGCCGGGCTGTAGCGCTAGTTTTTTTTGTAAATGGAGCAAGCTTTGCAAGTTGGGTGCCCCACATTCCTTGGTTTCAGCAGCGGTTTGATCTAGATGAGAGCGAGTTAGGCTTGACCTTGCTCATTATTGCTATAGGTGCCATTTTGGCTATGCCAGTTGCTGGTGGTCTAGTTGAAAAAATCGGAAGTAAACGAGTGATAGCATTCACCTCAATATGCGTTTGCGTATTGCTAGCATTACTACTACTTATGCCTACCTATTGGGCCACAATGATAGTATTATTTCTATTTGGCATGGTAAACGGCTCGATGGATGTTTCCATGAATGCTCATGGGGTACTGGTAGAGCGAAAATACCGAACCGCTATTATGTCCTCTTTTCATGGTTTGTTCAGCCTCGGTGGGTTGGTAGGCGCTGGAGTAGCAAGTGGATTGCTGGCTTTGGGTTTAACTCCCCCCCAACACATGCTTTTAGTATTGGCCTTATTACTAATTACGGTGTTGCTAGTGCTTCGCCATCTATTGCCTCCTGAAATCAAACCTCAAACTTTGTCAGACAAAAAACCCTTACTGGTACTTCCTTCTCAACAGATTGTTTGGTTTCTGGCATCCTTAGGATTTTTTATTCTGATGGTGGAGGGAGCTATGGCCGATTGGACAGCCATTCATATCAGCAGCTTACCGACCGCTACCCCCGCACTAGCAGCCCTGGGGTATGCTGCATTTTCATTGACAATGGCCAGTGGTCGCTTGCTGGGCGACCGGATAATCCGGACGATGGGACGTCCTGTCGTCATTCAGTGGGGTAGCTCAATTGCAGCCATCGGTCTATTAGTTGTAGTTCTTGTTCAGCTTCCAGTTGGGGCTATTATAGGTTTTGGATTAGTAGGTATTGGACTTTCCAATGTGATTCCCATCATTTTCAGTTCAGCCGGTTACGCTAACCCTGATGAACCTGGACGCGGCATAGCAGCCGTGACTACGATGGGCTACTTTGGCTTCCTGATAGGCCCTCCAATGATCGGTTTCATTGCCGATGGATTCTCCCTTAACATTGCCTGGGTGATGCTCGTCGTTGCATTAGGATTGGTAGTGGCCATCGCCCCTCGAATCATTCGGAAAATATCGTCTGTTAAAGTTTCCTGAAATCAAATTTTTTTTTCGTACCCGTAAAATCTGGACTTATAATTGTCCGTTATCCAAGTAACTAAAACAGCGGGTGTATGAATTGGTAAGGCCTAATTTTTTACTTAATCAATTCACCAATGAACACTCTTTCTTCTCGTTCGCCTATTCTCCGATTACTGTCGCTAATCGTACCAGTTGGACTTTGCGCAGTATTGCTCTCTCATTGCACCGATAAGGTAACTTCTACGGTTCGTTTCCACCGAATGACCCCAGTTTACACAACCACCGATGTGATACGTAATGCGGTAACCGTTTTGCCACCGCAGCCGGTTACTGGTACTGGTAAGATCTTTTCGCATGATGATTTTTTATTTTTAAACCAACCTGGTGACGGGGTGCATGTCATTGATAATACCGATCCGGCCAACCCTCGCCCCATCAGTTTTATTAACATTCCAGGAAACTATGATTTGGCTGTTCAGGGTGATATTATGTACGCCGATAGCTACATTGACTTATTAGCGATTGATATCAGCAATCACCAGTCGATAGAAGTTCTCCATCGGGAAGAAAATGTCTTTCCGCGCTTCAACAGCTTTGGCTTTTACCCAGATGACGAGCGGGGAGTAGTTACTCAGTGGAACGAAGTGGATGTTACCGAAACCTTTGAGGGAGAGATTAGCGGTTCGCTATGGCAACCGGGAGTTTATCAGTATATCGATCACCTGGACATTACTCGGCACGCCTGGCAGGATTTTGTCAATCAGTCTAACGTTCCAGTGCAAGAATTTAACCGTTCAGAGCCTACCATTGTCGGACGAGGTGGCTCCATGTCTCGCTTCTCTATTACCGAAGAACATTTGTACACCATCGATGATGAAAATCTTCAGGTTTTTGACCTCTCCGCTCCTAATACTCCCACCTCGGTAAACGAAATGTCGGTCACATTTATGATCGAAACCATCTATTCGCAAAAAGAACGGCTGTTTATTGGAGCTCAGAATGGTATGTTTATCTATAGCACAGTAGTACCAGAATCGCCTACAATGTTAGCTTCCTACTGGCACGCCACTAGTTGCGACCCGGTAATCGCTAACGACACTTTAGCCTACGTGACTCTTCGTACGGGTGATGCTTGCGAGGGAGATCAAAATGTTCTAGAGTTGGTCGATATCAAACAAGCATCCAATCCGTTTGAAGTAGCCCGCTACCAAATGGATCACCCGCACGGTCTAGGATTAGACGGCTCCACGCTTTTTGTTTGTGAAGGTGCATCAGGCGTGAAAGTGTTTAACGCTAATTTCCCTTTCCAACTGGAAGACAACCTGATTTCTACCATCGATGACATGTTTGCCTACGATGTGATTGCCGAAAATAATCGGCTAATTGTAATTGGTGAGGATGGAGTATACCAGTACGATTACACTGATCCTCAGAATATTAGATTTTTGAGTAAGATGACTCGGATGGCACTATAAAGTAATTGTAACGGGCTCTGGCGGCTTTTACCCGGAGCCTTTACATATTGTCGCATGATAAAAATCTTTGTCTTTACTACATCCTTGCTGTTTGGAGTTGTATTATTGACTTTCGGGCAAACTGACTCAATTCCAAATCAGGAAATAACCGTGTATCTTAGAAACGGAAAGTTCGTGCACGGCTACCAAACGCTATCTCCCTTTGAAGGATACCTAACAGTAGAAGTTGATCAGTTCACGCTAAAGCATGTTCCTTACCGAAAAATCAGGTATATTTTAAATGGGCCACCGCTTCCTGAGCCCCCACCAGTGTATAAACCCATGGATAACACCTTTATCCTAAGTCTTCTATTTGGTATCCAATACGGCTCAGAACAGGGAGATAATCTGGCTACCATTAGTTTTGCTGCCGGATACGTTTTTCATCCTTTACTTGAAGCCAGCGTGGGCATAGGGTTTATGCAATACGATCCGGTTTCTACCACTACCCTATTTGTCCGTACGAAAGGTGTATTCATCGACGGGAGGTGGAGTCCATTTTATTTCGCCGAGGTTGGCAGCAGTCGGGTACATTCCAGTTTCTACGACTTTGGGTTAGAACTGTTAGACACCCGAGGTGGTCTAATGCTGCATCCCGGTTTCGGCATCCAACGGCGCTTTCGGGCCGGAGCGGTATTTTTACAAATGGGTTACCGGATCCAACGGGCAGAGCTAAACTATCAGGTATCAGATTTTTGGGGAGGAACGTTAGAGGTTCAGGAACGACTGACTTACCGCCGCGTCACCGTTCATTTAGGAGTCAGTTTTTAGAATCTAAAAAAATATTTTCTCATGGCTTCCAACGCGAGGTAAACTCACGGTGTCTTAGCAGTACAATAATCAGAAAAAACTGCTATGAAACACCTGTCAATTTTTCGCCCGAAAGTTTTTGTAAGTTACGCCCTATTCCACTTGGGGGCTGTTGCTTACTTGTTGATGCTTACTCAATGCTCCGATAAAGTAGAGGTAACACGTACCCTCCGCTATCTGGAACCGGTCTATATGACCACCAATCAGGTTCGGGATGCATTTACTATTGCTCCCCCGGAGGTGCTGAGCACTACCGGAAAAATTTACTACTTGGCTCCTTATCTGTTTATCAACAAACCTGGAGAAGGTATTCATGTGGTTGATAATATCGATCCAGCCAACCCAATCAACCTAAGTTTCATTTCCATACCCGGAAACTTTGATATGGCCGCTAAGGGTAATATACTCTACGCCGATAGTTTTATTGATCTGCTAGCCATTGACATTAGTGATCTGGATAATGTAAAGATTACCAAACGCCTGGAAAATGTTTTCCCTCGTTTCAATAGTTGGTCTACCTCAACGGGAGGAGAAGAAATGTTTTTAACGAGTTGGGAAGAAAGAGAAGTTGTAGAAGTGCTGGACGGTGAACTGGATGAGTTTGCCCCTGGATTATATCGTTTTCAGGGCGGCGTAGTAGCCGAGCGCTGGGTGAATGATGCAACTTTAATCTCTTTCGCTTCGGCAGATGTGGCTAATCGGTCAGGCGGAGGTACAACTCAAGCACAAACTGGGATTGGCGGTTCTATGGCTCGATTTGCAATCAGTTTTGAAAGACTATACGCGGTAGATGATAACAATCTTCAGGTGTTTGATATTACCCAACTGGATGACCCCATAGAGGGTACTGAAATTAATGTGGGCTTTGGCATCGAGACCCTTTTCCCCTACAAGGATAAACTGTTTATTGGCTCCCAAAATGGCATGTTCATTTATAGTAACACCAATCCTGATCAGCCGGAGTTTGAGTCGGAGTTTACTCACGCTCGTAGTTGCGACCCCGTGGTGGCAAACGATACGGTAGCGTACGTGACTCTTCGGGACGGTACCGCCTGCTGGGGCGGAGAGAATCAGCTAGATGTTATTGATATTGAAACCGTTAGTAACCCTCAGTTGATTCAAAGTTATGCGTTAGATCATCCGCACGGGCTGGCCATTGATGGCACTACCTTGTTCATCTGTGAGGGAGAATTTGGATTAAAGGTATTTGATGCTACCAACTCTCGACAGATTGTCCGCAATCAGCTAGACCATATTGATGACATCCACGCCTTTGATGTTATTCCGCTGAATGGAGTATTAATGGTGATTGGAGACGATGGATTATACCAGTATGATTACTCCGACCCCGCTGAATTGCAATTACTGAGCAAAATGACCTTAGCAGCACTTTAATCTTTGACTCGGTGAGGTTGGGGACAAACTTCAGTAGTTTATTTATCTCAACCTTACCATTACCTTTTCCTCCATGAAGATCGCTATACTTCTATCTTTTATTTTGCTTCTAGCTCTTCCGACTACTTTGCAAGCTCAAAGCTCAGAACCTTTAGTCACCGTTTTTCTCAAGAGCGGTCAGCAGATTTCGGGACGCATGCAGATGTCAATTCTTGAGAATTATCTGACACTGGCGCACGATTCATTGTCACAAACTCACTTAGCTTACCATACCATTAAAAAAATATACTTTGGGGCGGTACCAGAAAATGAGCCTGCCCCCTACTTTACCCGGGATACCACCGGATATTTTCACATGGCCGAGTTGGGTATTCAGGTAGGTAACAATGATTACGATGCCAATGGCACTTTTACTATCCATACTATTAATGGCTACGTTTTTTCTCCCCACCTGATGGCAGGTCTGGGTTTAGGATACGATGCCTACGGAAGTGTAGCTACTTTGCCAGTTTACGCGCATGTCCGCGGGATTATTTTAGATCGAAAAGTAAGCCCGTTTTACTTTGGGGGTATTGGTAGAAGCTGGGCGTGGGCTACTGATAATGTAGCGAATATTGATTACGAACGGACACAGGGCGGATTATTTATCCACGGAGGACTGGGATACCAAATCAATTTAGCCCGATCAGCCATTCACTTTGCCGGAGGCTACAAGTTGCAAAAAACTGATTTTGCCTACAGTTTTGAAGGCTGGCAGAGTGAAACGGAAATTCAGGAAAAGCGTACCATCCGCCGAGTAACCATTACCTTCGGCTATTCATTCTAGTTCACTCAGTTTTTTGTGGAACTTGATCAATTGCCGCTTCCCACCCTCGCAATGTATCTAGTAACGCAGTAGTCATTTGATTTTGTTGTTCGGCCAAGTTATTCTGCTCATGAATATCACTAGCCAGATTGAAGAGATAGGTGCTATCCTTTCGGACTAGCAACTTCCAGTCTCCTTGTCGAGCAACTCGCTGATCGCGGTAACGCCAGAAGGTGGTTCGTTCGGGTAATGACTGTTGTTTCAGCAGTACCGAAGATAAATCGGTGCCAGTTGTGTGAAAATCATTAGGCACATCTAAATCAGCTAAAGAGAGTAAAGTCGGTAGCACATCCATACTTAACACAGTGGAACCACTTTCTCCCGGAACGATAGTACCTGACCAGTAGGCTATTGCTGGAACCCGGTGCCCACCCTCCCACAATTGCGTTTTGTGGCCTCGTAGTATTCCGTTATTTCCGAGAGAATCTACCGCACCATTATCCGAACAGAAGAAAACGAAGGTGTTTTCGGTGAGATTGAGGCTATCCAGCGTAGCCAGCACACTTCCTATACTTTCGTCCATTACCTCTACCATTTCCTGATAAGCCCCCCTACGGTCTTCGCGCGAACCTAATCCGCTAAATTCAGTATTCGGGAAACGGTCGGGGGGATCATTGCGGCCTTGGTAAGGCCAATGAGGGGCTTCATGGGCAATGTAGAGAAAAAATGGTTCCTGTTGGTTTGCTTCAATGAAATCGGTGGCGTGCCGCGTAATCAAATCGGTAACGTAACCTTCTTCTTGTATTGAATCCAACCCGTTCCACCAATCGTAAATTCCGGCATTGTCGTAGTGAGAATGGTAGTCAATATTCCCGCTGACATATCCTCGAAAAAAATCAAATCCCTGGTGAATAGGATTGTATTCCTTCCGATAGCCCAAATGCCACTTCCCAACCATACCAGTCTGGTATCCCTCCGATTTTAGCAGTTCGGCCAAGGTAACCTCGGCAGTATCCAACCCGGTTTGTCGCGTCTCACCCCGAACGTAAATTACTCCCTCCATTCCTACCAACTGTTGATACTTACCAGTTAACAGTGCCGCCCGGGTGGGTGTACAAACGGGCCCGTTACTATGATAATCAGTTAGCTTCAATCCGTTGACAGCTATCCGGTCCAGATTAGGGGTTTGATAGGTTGGATGACCGTAAGAACCCAGATCACCGTAACCCAAATCGTCAGCCATAATTATGACAAAGTTAGGCTTTAATGATGCAGGCTCTTGTTCGGAAGTTGTTTGACAAGCCAGAGCCAGACCAATGGCAAAGAGAATCAGCGGTGGGTTAAATCTGCTTGAGCATAATTTGAATTCTTTTAAGTGCATTTGGGAAAATAAGCACTGATCAAAAAAAAAGCTACTTCCGGAGGAAATAGCTTTGCTAGGTAGTGAAGTGTTAGCAACTATTGTTTAATTAACCGGTGTTGCTGTATTCCGGTAGAAGTCTGTAGTTGAACCAGGTAGGTCCCCGACCGATACTCAGTAAGATCGATCGTCGTCTGGGTCTGGTTGAGCACTCCTTGGTTAATTCTCGCGCCCGTCAGATCAAAAATCATATATTTTAACTCTCTTTCGCTTGTTGGCAGTGCCACCTGAAATACCCCGGCGCTCGGGTTTGGATACATCGTGATATGATTCTCGCCAAGTTCTCCACCAATAGAGGTAATAATTTCCACTTCCAGTATCTGGCTCACTGGTTCCGCCGCCACATAGTTTTCGTCTCCTTCCTGACTCGCCACAATGGTAACACTTCCCGACTCGAGTACGGTTAGTTGATCGCCCTCGATGGTTCCCAGCCCCTCGGTTATTTCTAGCGTAACCGGTAATTCGGAATCGCTGGTTGCTTTCACCTGGTAAGTATTGCTACTAATTGGAATAATTTCCAGTGAAATGGTTTGGGAAGCCTTTTCTACCATAAAGCTCATCACCACCGTGTCGCTAGGAGCATAGTCCTGGTTTCCGGCCTGAAAAGCCTGAATGCTTACCTCCCCGGCTCCCGTTACTGTAACTACACCATTTTCTACTTGTGCTGGACCTTCCACTTGGAAAGTAACCGGAAGTCCGGAGGAACTATTGACGTCAAGAGAGATAGGTTCCACTCCGTATACCTGATTGGCCACCGGTTCAATACTAAGTGTTTGCTCGGTGACTCCTAAAGGAGTTTCTACTACGGCGGTATTAATTATTGTAAATGTATGAATGAACGAGGCTGCCGGATTATACTCCTCGTTGCCCGGCTGAGACACCGTCAGAGTCACCTCACCGGCTTGATTGAAGATGAGCTTTTGTTGCTCTCTTTGCACTTGCCCTTCTAAGTCAATATCAGGATTCAGGCCGCTACTAACTGTAATATCAAGTTCAACTTCATCGCCCACGTTTACGGTATCCGGCAGACTAGCCACTGTAAGCGTCTGCGTGAGTTTACCTGGCTCAGTCACCACGAATGATTGCTGAACTGCTACTGGCAGATAATTCTCATTACCATCATTGTAAGCTTCTACTACTACTTCCCCACTTCCGGTGATGGACAATACCTCGCCGCTCAATGTAGCACTTCCGCTAATGACTCGGTACTGCATCGGAATTTCAGCGCTGGAGGTTGCTTCTAGTGAAAATGGATCGTCAGACGGACTTTTTGATTCAATCTTGGTGAAGGTTACTAGCTGCGGTGCTTTAGAAATCTGAAAGGTACGAACTACTGGTGAAGCGGCTGCTATGTTACTATTTCCTGATTGTTGAGCCTCAATCGTAACTTCTCCTGCACCCTGAACCGTCAGTTCTGAGCCATCCAATGATACATTGCCAGACTGTACCGAAAAGGAAACTGGGAGACCCTGGCTAGATTCCGCAATAAGACTAATTGTTTTTCCCTCCTCATAAACCGCATCTGCTAGGGTAGCAAAAGTAATGGTCTGGGTTGCCTTTCTGACTTCAAACTCCCGAGAAACTTTAGCCGATTGATAATTCTCATTTCCACCAACCGAAGCCTCAACTGTAATCTCACCGGTCCCGGTAATAGTTAGTGTAGAATTTCGCAAATCAGCCTCACCACTGAGCACTCTAAACGTAATTGGTAGATTAGGAACAACACTAGCCTTTAAATCAAACGGCTCATCGCCGTAGGTTTTATCGTCAATTTCCTCAAAAGTAATAACCGGTTTTGCTTTATTGATAGCGAAGGAAACCTCCACTTCGGATGCTGCATACTGGTTAGTTTCAGCTACTTTCACATTTATTTTGGCCTCTCCCACCCCACTGATACTCACTTCGGTACCGCTAACCGAGATAGGGCCAGACACCTTTTCAGCACTAATTCCTCCACTACCGTTTCTAGATATGTTAAGATCAAATGCAGCATCACCGTAGGTTTTATCTGCCACTGCATCAACCGTTAGCTCAGGATCGGCTTTTTCGGTTTCAATCGATAGTTTCCAGTTAAGTGGCAGAGAACTTGGCTGCCCACTTCCAAATTTTATTTTCAGGACATCATCTTTGTCTAGCCATCCGGTTGTTAGTGTTCCATCTCTCGAAGTAGCCAACGCATTTTTATCATCGCAGCTAAGGAATACTTCTGCATTAGCATTGGTAACTACTAACCGGCCGGCTTGGGGCATGGTAAAAGTGTACCAGTAGTCGGTCTTTGGCAATGTATTATCTCCTTCTTTAGCTGCTACTGCTTTGCTACATTCTGTTCCTTTGTCGTCAGGCTTGTTGTAGTCAAACGTAATGGTAGTTCCACTCAGCTTGATATTAGCGATAGATACTTTGCTTTGTTTTCCGTTTCCCTTGTCATTGTAAAGATCAGAGTTAGGATCAGAACCCTGATCAAATGATGTTCGTTGCTTACTTCCGGGGAACAAATCACCGGCATCACCGCGGTTTCTCCTATTATCTAAATCATTATTCCCATCAGCTTCTTCCAAGTCCACCCCTTTGCGGTCTTTTCGATTGTTCACGTGAATACTCCCCGGATATTTTCGGGTTTGGTCAGTATTGATATGCCATACAGCTAACCCCTTACCGTTTAAGAAACGATCGGTACCACTCTGTTGGCGGTTCTCAAGAAGAAAGTATTCGTTAGAATTAGGAGTTCTGATTTTGTAAACCTTTCCATCACTATTTGCCGGCTTAAGTTCATAGCTTCCGCCTTTGTCAGTAATATCCTCAACTTTACCCCACCCTAGCATTTCTTTAGAAAATGCACTCAATCCTGCCGGATTATCTTCCTGTCCGAGCCAGCCCCCAAACCCCATTAACCCCCATTCTCCGATTCCATGATGCTCATCATCAGATGCATCAGTATCGTATAGGTCTGGTAATCCAAGCAGGTGACCAAACTCATGACAAAAGATTCCGAGACGAACTAATTGTGTTCCTCCGTAACGAGTTCTGGTTTCCGGCTGTATTGTGTAATCTTGCACAAATACCCCATCTAAATACTGAGGGCTGATAGACCAGCGATGAGACCATACGTATTCATTCTGGCTTGATTCTTCAGCACCTTGCCCGGAGTGTATTACAATCACCCCATCACTGTAGAAGTTATTATCACTGTCGTATTTACTAAAGTCAATACCATCGGCTTCTGCTGCAGCGACTGCTTCGGCCACCAGTTCTCTCGCCCTTTCTTTACCGTGCTTTTCGCCGTAATAGTCGTAGTTATTTTTAGCTTCGTACCAGCCTACTACATCCACCGTCGGATTAAACTTACCGTGACTGTTTTCTTGGAAATACTCCTTAAAAGTTCGTTTATTGGAAGGACCATTAAAGAGTTTCTCAAATGATTCTTTTTCGTAACGATGCTTTAGATCTGGATACTCAATTAAAATAGCTAAGAGCTTTACGTTGCCTGAAGCCGGAGTTGCCCCTTTTGCTCCCAATCTGGCAGTTGCTCCAGAGTTTAACGGTTGAAGCAAGCTCTTCTTCTGTTCTGAAAATTCATGGGGTGGAGCTATTCCCTTTGGTATTTGGCTGAGTTGGCCAGTTAAAAATGGATTTATTTCCTCTTTGTTTTTTGCTGCAATACCGCTTCCTACCAATTTACCATTTCTAAGAATAGCGTACTCGTAAACACCCTGAGTAGTTTTTACTACTGTATAGCCATCGGTAGTCTCCATCCAATTCCGATGTTCATCTCCGCGACCGATAACTTCTAATTGACTTCCATCTGGCTGAGTTACTTTTGATGAGTAGGGTGCCGGAGGAGTAGCCTGAAAGTGGGAATGCTGTGCAACCATGGGGGTAGTAAATAACGATAACCCCCAAAGTAAGAGTAAGGATATTCTATTCATGAACCTGAATGAGAGCAATAGTAGTGAAAATGGTAGTTTTCCTTTAATTCCGTATCAAGAACAGAAATTTTGAAAAAACAACCCAAAGTAAGAGAGCTAATACTCAAAAATGACTGAAAATGGTACGTAATAAAAACAATTAGTTCAGGATGATAATTGACTTATACGAATGCATTAAATCTTTAAAATTCTAAAATTTACTGCTGTAAGGTCAATAAAATAGGCATGAATTCGGATTATTCCCCCGAAAAGTTATATAATCTTACATAATGTGATAGAAATCTGAATTGATGAGATAGATGTAAGATTTTAGTGAATTTTACACAAAACGCCGTAATTGCTGATTAATCAGCATTTTTCTACCAACATAAGGAAATAAAAAGGGGGCTGAGAGCAGGGTTGATAATAAATACAAAAAACCAGCCTGAGCAGACTGGTCTTTTGCTTCTACCATATAAACTACTACCTAAATTATACTTTTTAAACGCTCACTTCCAACGGAAAGTTAGAGTAGCAGTTGAATTTCAGGTATTTATCACTAGGCATTTAAGTATACCTGACCGTATATTAGGTATTTTATCTATGGTAGAAGCGAGCTTTTAAGAAGGTTTATTGGCCAGCCCTACCAGCTCATTTACCATTTTAGTCACTTTTGTTTTGGCTTCTTCAAAACGAGGCATCAATTCGTAATATTCTCGGTTCAAGAGTAGTTGCTGAGTTGCATCCAGATATTCCTGAATGAAAACCGAATAGAGAGCAGCCCGACGCAGATTGCCTTCATTATCTGCGTAAAACTGACGCATATTCTGGCCTATCCGATAGAAGCTCTTATTCTCGTTTAATAAGTAGCGATTAAAGGCATAATGAAAATTATCGCAATTTAAAGCAAAGTTGAATCCAGCGAGTAAACTGCTATCGGGCATCACCCCTTTAAATTCATTGAAAAACTCTTCGGCACATTCCGGGCGGCGAATCAGTTCTGGGTATTTTTCAGTAGCTTCCATTCCTCAATAGTTTATCTTATATGCTAACGTATATTCAAAGATATGTCATTTATGTAATAAAAAAAATATTTTTTATAATTATTTATATAAATATCTAGCATTAGATGGTATTCAAACGCATAAAAGCTGGATTTAATACTATTTTTAAGGTACATGTTCTAGTGCTATAAAATGTAAAAGCATTACATTTTCTGATTGAAGGTGGCTTTAGGTATCATACTTTTACATCACTTATGGAATATTACTATTTTCAGATGGGTATAATTTTCAGGTTAAATTCACACCATGTATAGCTCTTTGGGAGATTCTCTATTTCAAGAAATTGAAAGTCTGCAGGAGTATCTGCATCATAATAACTCGCTTAAAAACTGTACACTTCAACTGGTTGATTTTAAAAATCATGATATAGATTGGAAAAAGACTATCATTGAAAACACGGTCTTTTTAGGTTGTGACTTCCAAAAAGAAGAAAAAAGCTATCTGTTAGAACAAGGGGCGATCATTTTTCCAAAAGTAACCCATCTCCCCTATGAGCCTTACCGTAGTAGCCTCTACACCTGGCGAGAACTAATGGAAGGGTATCACCCGGAAAATGATAAAAGCCTGGATTTAAAAATATACCGCTACTTTACCCAGTTCAAGGTTAACCCGCCGGTGAACGAGGCTTTATATCAGCGTATTCACGATCACGCAATTGACGACGCGCTTCGTGATTTTCTAAATTTCCAACCCGACGGATTAACTCAAAAGCGCTGTGTGGGTGTTATGGGAGGCCATAGTACTCTGCGTACCGATCGTTTCTTTCACTTGGTAACCCGAACTGCTAAACAGTTGGCCGAAAAAGGGTACACTATCGTTTCAGGAGGTGGACCTGGCATTATGGAAGCGGCCAATCTGGGAGCGTATTTCGCTTTTCAGTCTGACGTTGATTTACGGGAAGCCATCGCTATGCTTGAAGTTGCCCCACACTATTCTGATCCAACTTACGTGAGTCAGGCTAAAAAAGTGATTGAAAAATTTCCAACTGGCCACACCAGCTTAGCAATTCCGACTTGGTTCTACGGTCACGAGCCTAGCAACCTGTTTGCTTCCCATATCGCCAAATATTTCTCGAATAGCATTCGGGAAGATACACTACTAGCTATCTGTTTGCACGGGGTAATTTTTGCCCCTGGTAGTGCAGGTACTGTTCAAGAAATATTCATGGATGCTGCGCAAAATCATTACGCTTCCTTCAATTATGTAAGCCCCATGATATTTCTGGGAAGAAAATGGTACGAAATTGAATCCATGATCTTTCCACTAGTTAAAAAGCTGTCCTACGGCAAACGTTATCACGACCTGCTATTCATTTCCGATGATCCAAAACGTATAGTGCAGTTTGTGGCAAATCACAAACCGGTGCCGAATACTGAAAACAAGTAAACTTATTCACGGTCATGTAGCGTTACTACTAAACAGGCCTTTCCTTTCAGTTTACATAGTTCACATTCTTACAGGTTTTCTTAAACCAGCCTGCTCCTTAAATCAATATGACCCTAAAAGTTTGGATTCCCCTTTTTCTCATAACCTTATCCAGTACTATTTATGCGCAGGATTTGGCAATTGATACTGCTTCTCAAACTTCAGTAGCTACCTTAGCAGAGAGATCGAGAAACGTTGAAGCCCGTAGGCACTACCGTCAGGCTATTCGCTTAGAATCTGAAGACCAATACCAACAAGCTATTGCGGAATTAGACCAGGCGTTAGCGCTTAAGTATAATTATCAGGATGCTCTTTGGCTTCGAGCCCGATTGCATCGTCACGAAGCGAACTTCAAAGACGCACTCACTGATTACCAATCATTGTTATTCCTCGTTCCCGAGCAGATAGAAGCTCGATTTGAACGAGCCCAACTGCTGTATCGCCTCGAGCGGTACGAAGATGCTTTACAAGACTATATCTATCTGTTACAGAATAATTTAGGAGAAACTACTGCCGTTTACTTTCGGGGAATCCAGCAAACTACTTCGCAAGGTACTGAATTCATAGCTGAATCGGCAGCTACGGTGCAATCAAATATCCAGACTGATATCTGGAATATGATGGGGCTTTGCTATTTAGAGCTTAAAAATTATCCTAAAGCTCAGCTACACTTTGAGCTAGCACTTTCTCAAAACTCTCAAGACCCGAATATTTACAGCAATCTGGGACTTACCTCTGAGCAAAGCGGCGATACCCTAGCGGCAATGAACTACTACCGCCAAGCATTACTATTACAACCGGATCATTCGGTTGCTCTTAGCAACTTTTCGTATTTAACCAGAAAAACTAAGCAGCTAGACTTAGCGGAGGCTACTTTACTGGCTAATGAAAAAGCAGAGAACTCATCTCCCTACAGTCTGCTTCACAGTGGTATGTTACTCCACCAACTCGGCCGCTATCATCAGGCAGTAGAAAAGTATTCCCAAGCAATTGCTCATTCGCCACGCGATGCTGATCTTTTTCTTCAACGGGCTTTTTCGTTAGAGAAATTAAGAAGGTTGGAAGAAGCCTTAGCTGATTACTCAAGGGCGATTAAGCTCAACCCATCACTGGAAAAAGCTTACGTTAACCGGGGAAACGTCTACTACAAGCAACAAAAATTTCAGTTAGCTATTCAAGATTACAATGAGGCTTTAACTTTGAATACTCAAAACGCTAAGGTTTACTATAACTTAGGTTTGGTTTATCACCGGCTGCACCAAATTAACGATGCCTGCCTGAATTTAACTCGAGCCGAGGAACTAGGATACCAGCCGGCTCTTAGAATTATCAACAAAGTATGCCCCAAGCCTAACTAAACTATTAGGCTGATTTTTGGTCGTTACACTATTTCACTATTTTTTTTAGCTGTACCCTACCCCCTACCTGAGCATACTGAAAATTCTTTTTGATCAGAACACTGTACTACATCCCTACGGCTATCTGGTAAGAGGTGTCTACAACGAAGATTACGATAATGAATCTGTGCTGAAAAAAACGAAAAATTGGGTAGAAGAAAAGGTAAGATAAAAAAAACAGCCCTCTCGGGCTGTTGTCTCATACGGCTTGTATTGAAGAAAATGCTAAGCATTGGCGAACTTACCAAAAAGTTCGTCTTCAATTCGTTTAATATAATCTTTAGCCTGTTTCAGCGCAGCTTTATCTTTTCGCTGAATAGCCTTATTAATGGCGGAAATAATTCGGCCTTTGTGCATCTGTAAGCGCTCTTCTTTAGAAGAAAATACCGGGTCTTTCAACTTTAACTCATCAGCTGCTTCTTGTATGCGGGCATCTTCTTGTAGCATGGCCTGCTTGTCTTTGTGAGCTTGCTTAGCACGACGAATTGCCTGGGCTTTATTATAGAGATCAGCAGCGTTCTTGATTTTGCCTACTTTTCTAACGTCTTTTTCCTGAGCAATCAGTTGCACATCGCCTTTTTTTACTTTTACGTTTCCTGAAAGGATGTCGTGTTTTAGTTCAGGATTAGTCTTTCCGATCAGCTCCAAACCTTTGGCAAACTCAGCATCCCGGAGAATGGTACGGTCGCTGACATTAAACTCTCGGGCCAGTATCTCTGATGTCTTGTCCCCACTCTGCCCGCTAGAAAGTACTTTGTCGTATCCGCCTCGCTTTTTCTTCATGCGCTCGTATTTGAGACCCCGAAAGTAACTAAGCTGATCGGGATTCAGGTTACGACGCCCCAACTGATGGTTAAGCATCCAGTCTTTGGCTTGTTCTTTACTAGAAAAATTATGAAGCCGAACTTTGAACGAAATATTATTACGTTGACAGATATCCAAACGGTTATGACCATCAATTAGTACCATGTCGCCACTGTCTTTTTTCCAAACCGTTAAAGGATCAAGGCAGCCATTTAACTTTATGTTTTGTTCTAATTGTTGTTTAGAATCGGCAGTGAGGGGGGGAATAAATCGTTGAAGCTCACTTTGAACTTGAATCTCGTTGACGTTTACTGTTCCTTGCTCAATGCCATTTTCGGCAATGATAACAGCATCCTGCATTGCGGTGTCTTCCATAGATCAGAAATTAATGCGTAAAATGTAAATTTGACTAATAGATATTAAAAATAAATTTTTGTACATATCAGATTGTACTTCTGGTTTAAGTATTTAATCATATTGTACTGAGTAGATTTGGGTTTATGAAAAGCTTAGCTTTTAACTAGCATAATGAGAACTGTCATCTATGGTAGTAAAGCAGATATACGGACAAAAGAAAAGCAGTTCTATTAACTAACTGAATCAAATAACGGGTTTATTCTTAGATTGTTCACCATTATTGGGTATAAATTATGTAAAATAGAATGTACTTGACAAATTTTTCGGGTCGTTTTTTTCAATTTTGTGGATTCACAGCCCACAAAATGAGGGTAAATACTTAGTATTTGTATGGCTCAGTTATCAGCCTAGAGGTGAATAAGTATCCGAAAATTACTTCAAATTTCTAACTACAGCAAACTTAAATTCAGTTTTTCTATTCACCCAGATTTCATACTGCCTAAATGGCAAATTTTGAGCACCTTATAGTGTATAGATCATACTGAATCTCAATAAATTCTCTGCATTAACCTATAGTACAGATGGGTTTTCAGGAATAAAAGACTGTATCAATCTTCCGTCTCGGAATCTTTAGCAATATCGTGCTTATTCAGCCAGTCTTCCCACGTGGGAATTTTACGTGCAGCGGGGTGAAGGGAGGGATCAAATAGGACCTCTTTATACTCACCGTAGGAGCGCCTTAATAGTTTTTGGAAACCTTTAGGTAGCTCCGACCACTTTAGTTTCTCTTTAGGTTTTTCAGTCTCGGTCATACATAAAATTTCTAGGATAAAGAATTGTGAAGCGTAGATGTTTAATTTTTACGGTATTTTTTCAGAAAAGATATTTCTTATTCATCTCGAAATGTATGTACACAGAAGATTTGCCTCATTTTACGACTACTAGTTACCAACGCTAATTCAGCATAGAAGTTAGCTGCACGCCTAGAAGGCGGGGCGGGCCCGCAATAAAAGTTGGTATACCAAAAGCTAAACCAGTGTTTCCGGCATCAATCAGAAACTCTTCGTCAAAAGCATTATTCACGTAAAATGCTACTTCAAACCTCTGATCACGATTTCTAAATCCGGTTCGGATATTAAGTAAACCATAAGCAGTTTGCTCAATACCTGGCTGGTTCTCTTCTTCAAAAAATACTCTAGACTGAAAAGTATAAGTAGGCCGAAAGAACCAAATCCCCCAATTCAGTAACGGAAAAGTCAAGTTTGTGCCGAGCGAACCGGAGTGGCGGGGGGTTAAACGAAACGTATTTCCCGCTAGCTCCTGCTCCCGCCCATCTACGTCGGTATCATCAAAAGCAGCATCAATGAATGCGTAATTGCCGAAGATCTGTATGGATTTTGTAAGCAGTCCTTGAACTGAAGTTTCCAACCCAAATGCACTGGCGTTGCCAACATCGCGGGTTTCAAACACTAATCCGTCCGACGAGAGGGAAGCTACCCTGGTCTGAAAGTCTCGATAATCGTAGTAATAGGCGTTAGCATCCCATTGCCACCGAGCCTGACTGGCTAGCAGCTTCGTACCTATTTCGTAGCTCCATACGATCTCGTCGTTAAGTACACTTACCTCCCAACCTAACACCTGAATTACATTGGGTCGGCGGCCTCGGGAAATGCTTCCAAAAATATTCCAGTAGTCTCGTAGTTTGTAACTGATTGCAGTCCGCCCCGCTACCGAAAAAAAAGATTCACTATGAGAAACCCGGCCTCGAGAGGGTGGGAACAAGTTATTAGGTGGGTTACGAAGAACAAAACTAAGCGTACCGAAGTTTTCTGAGTCCTGCGATTCAATAGCTCCGGTAATGTTTTCATAAGTTCCTCGTAAACCCAAAGTCAAATCTAGCTTTTTGTTGATGGAATAAGTACCATCCGCAAACAGTTCAAAGGCATAATTATTTCCAAAGTTAGTCTGACCTTCGGAATGAGAAGAGTTTAGTGGCAACCCAGCAAAAATACTAAAGACCTCAGGTACGTTAGGAAGAGCCGAAACCAGATTAGCCTCTCCTTCGGGAGAAACTAGAGCTACTTCAGGAACTTGAGCTAACAATTCTTCGGTATTATCAGCTCCTGAAGACTCAATGGAACCGCGAATGGCCGGGGTAAATAAAGTATACAAGCTACGCTCATCGGTTTCCAGACCAAACTGCTGTGATCCATCCTCCCAAAAAAAGTTAACTCCCCCGAATCCACTAAACCCAGATGAATGTCGGTAAGCACCTCTGATTTCCTGACTGAATTGCTTACCCAAAGCTCGCTCAGAAAACCAGAGAGCAGGGGCTATTGTGCCATCGGCATCTAAGGATTCATAGGCATCGAACTCGCGGTAGGCAGTAATTGAAGTCAAATCCAGCGACGGATTCACCGAATGATTCACCAGCAAGGTTGTGCCCCATACCGTACGATCAATAGACAAACCTTCACCGCGTTCCATATCAGCGAAAGTAAATGGGCTGGTATCCCCCCCCTTCGGAGGGTAAGTGCCACTTTTGAAAGATGTGCCCGACGGAGTGTCTCGCTGAAAGTTTACGATCAAATCAACGACGGTCTCATCGCCCGAAAAGTAGCGAAACGAGGTGCGAACCGCTTTGGTATCCTTCCCATTGAGGTTGCCACCCGAAAGGTTGGGAATGTAGCCATCCCGCTGGTTAAGAATACCAGCAACGCGAACCAGCAACGTATCAGCGATTACCGGTACGTTGATGTAACCCGAAACCAGTCCTTGATTTAGATTTCCGATACCAGCGCGTAACTCAGCATCTAGCTCACGCTGTGGTTTATTTTGAATAAGGTGAATAGCCCCGATCTGAGCACCACGCCCGAACAAGGTGCCTTGTGGGCCTTTGAGTACCTCCACCCGCTCCATGTCATACAGTTCAACGGCCGATCCTCGGGATTTACTGATGGAAACCCCATCCTGAAAAACCGAAACCCTTGGTTCCAGTCGCGAATCCCCATCGTCGCTGGTAATACCGCGTACAACAAAACTCGGATTGTTCGGACTCTGAAGCTGCACTTGTAAACCTGGAATAAAATCAGCCAGTGCGTTGAATTCAAAAATATTAGTCTGCTTGAGAAAATCTCCGTCTCGCGAGGTAAGGGCAATAGGAACTTCCTGGGCTAATTGATCCCGTTTCTGAGCCGTAACTACCAACCCTTCTAAGGAAAAAGTTTGCTCAGTCAAGGTGACAGAAATTTCACTGCTTTGCCCGGGTCGTACTCGAACCGATTGCTGGAAAACATTATAACCCACAAAACTCACTTGTAAAGTAAAAGTACCGGCGGGTACTTCTGAAAAAATAAATTGGCCGAACTGATTGGATGCTGTTCCGAATTTAGTGTCCAGCAGAAGTACAGTAGCACCTGGGATAATTTCTCCGTTTTGCTGCTGTACAGTTCCGCTAATACTGCCAGTAGTGTTTTGACTCCAACCAGGATATGTGGTAAACAGAAAAAATATGACTAACCACAATAACCGCATTCTTTTGACACTGATTTTAGCAGTAAGTTATTGATTTTTAATTGACAACAACAAGAACAATTTCTAGATTAGTTAATGAGTTTTTCCAAAAAATCACCCACCCAATAGGCGAAAAATGCCGCCGATGCTCCCAAAATCAAGGTTTCCAATACACCTTTAAAACGATTGGTCTGGGTTACGACTGCTTTTAACAAACCAATGCCGATAAATGCCAAAGAGGTGAGAAAGCAGGCAATCGCAAATTCGTTATCCACTGAATTCGTAGAAAAGTATTCGTAGACATAGATCAATAGCGGAATAAAGCCAACCACAATAAAAGAGATGAAAGTAACTAACCCCATTGTGAATGGTGATTTCTGCTCTTCAATCATCTCCAGTTCCTCCTTCATCATAATATCTACCCAGCGATCACGATCCTCGGTAATTTTGGCTACTACCTGCTCCAGTAATTCTCCCTCAAAACCCTTAGCTCGATAAATTTCCCGAATCTCTTCCCGTTCGACTTCGGGCATGTTATCCACCTCCCAGTATTCAACCTTACGGTGTTTATAGTAATTATCCCGTTCCGATTTAGTAGATAAGTAACTGCCGATAGACATGGAGAACCCATCGGCAAACAAATTAGCGAAGCCCAGAATTATCACCACCGCCGAACTTAGTTCAGCCCCGGCAGCCCCAGCTACCACCGCAAAGGTGGTCACGCTACCGTCAATACCCCCATAGACAAACTCACCCAAATACTCCTGAAACGCAGTCCAGGTAGTATGAGTACCGTGCAGACCATCTTCATCTTGATGAATTACATTGAGCATAGTGCTATCAGCTAATACCCGAAAATAGGCAATATTTGATAGTCTCCCAGTCCAGCAAGAAATTTGTAATAATTCTAAGCTTTATCTGGTTGAAGAAGTCATTAGGGCCTGCTGAGGGAATAACCTGATCATTCCATTAGCCCAACAAAGTCGAGAAGCGCGTTTAGTATAGTTCTTCCTTCAGAAAATCAATACATATTGCGGCTGACCAGGAGATTCGGTGGCTACCTTATCCTTGCTT
>ERZ1740058.160-NODE-160-length-58110-cov-6.335733_pt1 | contig 58110 bp, 52 predicted proteins | sample MGYA00581745_ERZ1740058 | MGnify/ENA primary metagenome ERZ1740058 (study PRJEB43018, sample SAMN04849742) | marine metagenome | isolation source: floating plastic debris | place: Pacific Ocean | collected 2008-08-30 | study: EMG produced TPA metagenomics assembly... | reverse complement strand
TTATGAACGCACTTAAAAATCACGTACAACTTATTGGTAACTTAGGTCAAGATCCCGAAATCAAGCAACTGGAGAGCGGTAAGAAGCTGGCCAAGTTTTCTATCGCCACCACCGAGTCGTATAAAAACAAAAACGGCGAGATCGTGAACGATACGCAGTGGCACTCCATCGTGGCCTGGGATAATCTGGCGCAGATTGCCGAACGCTACCTACACAAGGGTAAGCAGATAGCTTTGGCCGGTAAGCTTACCCACCGCAACTACGAAGACAAAGACGGTATCAAGCGCTACGTAACTGAGATTGTGGCTAACGATCTGCTGATGCTCGGCAAGCGCGAAAACACTGCTGAGGATGAATTACCTTTTTAGAGAGCTCCCAAAACTACCACTGCACGTTGGTAACACGTTGCCAACGCGCAGTAGCTGCTCAGAAAGTACCTTTATTAAAGCTATTCCCACGCACGTAGGGTTTCGGTCAGAATTGGTCAGCATACGGGCTAGCTAGTCCGTAATATTACACCTTAAATCAACAAAATCAGATGATCATGAAACGTGCCTGGTACTTAAGCTCTTTTGTGCTTACCTTACTATTTTCTGCCTGCTCTGAAGATGAGGAAGTAGTGCAGCCTGCTAACCTCACCATACAGGAGCGAATTGTAGACGAAACCAAGCTTTCGTTTTCCATTATGGTTGACGAGTCGGTGACCGAAGGAACGACTTACGCTGCTATTCAGGAAGAAGGGGAAGCCGCTCTTACCGCAGACCTGATTAAAAATCATAGCACCAAACTTCAAAAACAAGTTAGTTCAGTGGCCTTCATTGGGAGCTTCGGAAGCTTAGAGCCAAAGACAAATTACGTTATTTATGCTTTTGTAGAAACAGACGGAGTTGCTGGTGGGGTAGCTACCATGAACGTCACTACCAAGTAGTAACCGTTACCAATCAGATAAAACCAGAACGTCCTACACATTGCGTAGGGCGTTTTTGTGTTTTATAACAAACTATACTTTAATGCAAAGAATCACTTACACCCTTCTCTTCAGTATAATACTAGCTTGTAGTCAACAGAAGAGTGAGCAGAAGTTTTCAAAAGAGATAACCAAACGAGATGATTTGTCAGATACCACTTTTCTTTCAGTAAATTCTACCTCAACAGATACTAAATTGTCCATAAAGCCTATAGTGCAACTTAAAAAAGAATACGCACCTATTGATAGCATTGACTATGAGTTCTCAGATGAGGAATATGCTGCTGAGTTATTTTCAGATAATATGATTCAAGATCTAATAAATCGAGGTATTGATTATGAATTTGAAGTGGTGGAAAACGCCCATGTTGAGAATCTTATGGATACCATCTTTACATTTAGTTTTAGTAACTCACACATTACCATATATAAAGCTGGGACCAAAGAAATAGTGTGTACTGCCCTGTTTAGGGATAATCTCGTAAAAGTTAGTCGCGTGGAAATCGGAATGAGTAAAGCAGATTTCGGAAAAGCTCTTAAAATATCAGATTCTACGATAGCGAACAATGATGTTTTCCGGGTAGTCGATATGATGTGGGCACAATATATGGACTTTGACTTTCGATCCGGTCAATTGGAGCAAATGAGATTCAAAGGTTACATTGACTAGAAAGGGTAGTGATCCACATAGCGTCCTCTTTATATCTTGCTCCTAATCACTTTAGTTATTCCAACTCAGTTTGACTACTTTCTTTAGTTGCAGTATTTCCGCTAGTAGGTTTAAAATATACTTCTAATAAGCGTGCGAGTATCTGGCGACCGCGGGCGTTGGCGTGCACCGGGTCGCGGAGAAAGTAATCGTAGGGTTGTTGGGTCTGCTCCAAATAAGCGCCCCAGGCTGATTTCATATCGAAGTAGTTTACCTGAGCATCAGCGGTCATTTGAGCTAGCTCCAGGCGAAAATCGCCCTCTAGGGGTTCAACGCTAAATTCGGGATTAGTGCGAGGATCACCACCTCGGCCTACCGGGCCACTCATTACCATAATTTCCGGGGCGGGTTCCATCCACTCTCGCACCTGCCGGATCACGCTGTACATGGCCGCCGTATCCTTACCGTGAGAAATACCGCCGATCATGAGCAGGTCGGGTTGGTACTGTACCACAAAGGTATCTACGCGGTTGTTATGTTGATAGTAGGTGCAGCCCGTACCACCTCGCACCGAAGTAATTACCTCCAGGTCGGCACCCGGATACATCTCTTCTACCAGCAGTTCCCAAGCAGAATTACCGGTATCGTTAATGATTGAATTCCCCAGCATCACTACCCTAATCTTTTCACCGTTTCGTAGCGCGGCCATCGTTTTATCCAGGTACTGGAACCGGCCCGGAGGTGGAGTGTAGCTTACCGGCGGAATGGTTTGGTAAACGCTGTCGATCCACTGTTTTACTTCCAGACTACTCTGGGCGGGCGTAACCCGCACTTCGCTCAAAGAAACTGACTGCCCGGTAGCGGGCTGAAGCCAGAACTCCGCCTGAGCGGCGTTAGCTTTAGACTGTACGTAATATTCGTACTGCTGAAAATCATCCGAAGGATCGATACTGGAGTAGTGGTCAGCCAGCAGTACCTCACCCGCATTATCGTAGAAGGTAAAGGCCCACATGGCTTTCGCCGGTGCTTTCACCCGCATCTGCACGCGGTAATACTGAAGCGAGCTTACCGAAAAAGCCGGGCTTTCCAGTCGACCCTGCTGAATTACAACCGCACTCGAAGATGGGTTATAAGTCGCTATTTCCTGAGCCGTATCTTTTCCTAGAGGTATGGTTTCCCACGCTTCGGGTAGTGAACCCTTTGAGAGGTCAGTGTAGAAAGTATCGGACGAAGATTGGCAGCCAACTACTCCCAAAATTACGACCAGCAGAATGTATTTCATATTTATCAGCGTGAGGCCAGCGGGGTACCGGATGTCAGCGTGATTTTCCATTTGCTGCCCCGGTTTTCGATCACGTAGATATGATCACCCACCTGAACCGCATCGGTTGGCCCCCGAAAATCCCCCACAATACGGTAGCTACGCAAAGCGTAGTTGTCAATGGCTGCATCGTAAGTTAACTCCAGATGGATAAGATCCGCTCCTAAAGGCGAAAAGGGCCGCATCAGCGGTTGCGTTTTCCCATCCGACCAGCTTAGCACGAAGGCGTCGCCCCGGTAGGGGTCAGCCAGCACACTATCCCGATCGAAGAACAGACCTAACGGAGAACGGTGAGGTGTAAAGGTGCCTACGGTAGCTCCGGTAGTATCGGCATCCATAATCAGCCCGGTTTCACGGTCACGGTAAATGTTAGCATCCGGCCCGTGATTCTGAATGGGCGGCACAAATTCCACGTTAGCTGGCTTAGGCGGAAATTCGGGGTCGTTACGAAATTGCTTCCCCCGGTGGGCAAAGGCCATTGTATTAATAAAAGGATCCTTCTCCGGGTCGGGGTCCCAATCAGGAAACTGCTGAGGATTCTGAATGCCTCCCATCTCCCAGGGATAACCGTAGTGTCGCCCTTCGCGGAACCAGTTCATTTCTTCGGGGTGGTCATAATCTGAGGAGTTGGAAACCCCGAATAACTTTCCTTCGGGGGAAAAAGTCAGATCGTAGGCATTACGCACTCCGTCGGAAAATAAGTATCCGTTGGCGGCTAAGTCAATAGAGTCATTTTTCAGCAAAATATCTTTGCCATCCGCCGGCAGACGGAAGATACAGGCGGTAAGTGGCACTTCGCGGGCCCCAGGATAGGCGCCTTCATTATCCTGAAGCTCACCGTGGTCGGTACGGGCCCCGCTGTTTACGTAAATATATTCTCCGGCTAAATCCACCGCAATGCCGTTAAACTCGTGGCTGTAGATGGTAGCCGTACGGCCGTAGTCTTCGGTAATGGCCAGTAACTCAAACGTATAGTTTCCGTCCGGTTGACGGGTGCCCCGCACTATTTTTCCTTTGGTGCCTTTATCGCCATTAGAGTCAATATTACCTACCAGAAACATTAAATCCTGATATAAACGAAAGCCCTGTAAGGTAGTAATACCGTGATCTTCCGCGGTGGCAATTAACTCCTCCGACTTTCCGTCCGGACTAACCTGATAGATATCGCCCCGCATGGTATTGTAGAGAAAGCTTTCGGTAGTCGGATCGTAGTTAATGCGGACACAGCCCCGCTGGGGAACAGCAAACTTTTCAATCTTTATTCCTTCGCGAAGCGCAGTCGGCAGTTCTTCTTCGTCTGAATTTGAAGATGCTACCGGTGGTTCCTCAGTGGTAGTAGCATTGCAGGCAATAAAAAGTAAGGCAAAAAAAGCTATCGTGATGCGGTAGATACTCCCTATCATTATTTTCCCATTTCTTCTTTAATCCAGTAGGGGCGGGAAATGCCGTTCAAATCCCAAACTACTTTTCCCTCCCGGATAGTTAACTCACACTCCAGTTTTTGGTTTCCGTCCATACGGAATCCCCGGGAATCGACAAAGCCAAAATCACCTTCCCGCACGTTTATTACCGCCACATCGGCTACAGCACCTTCGCTTAGATGTCCTAAACTGTCCTGCTTAATGGCCTGAGCCGAATTCCAGGTAGAAGCGGCAATTACGTCTTTCAACTTCATATCCATATTCAGGAATTTGGACATGACGTTAATCTGGTTTTTCATTCCGGCATTCATACTACCAGTGTGCAGGTCGGTGCTGATGGTATTGGGCCGAAACCCTTCCTTCATGGCCGGAATGGCCTGCCGAAACAGAAAGCTACCTCCGCCGTGACCTACGTCAAAGATAACTCCTCGCTCCTGAGCTTCCCAAACGTAATCGCGCACTTTACCTCGTTCATTCACAATAGGTATTCGGCCCGGTACGTGGCCGAAGGCGTGAGTAAAAATATCGCCCGGCCGCAGGTGGTGCAGCAACAGCGAATCTAGGGGCAGGGGCGGAATAGTCCCGCCGAAGTCTACCATTACCGGGATATCAGCAATCTCGCCCGCTTCCACCGCCCAGTCTACCGGATTCCAGTTTCGCCCGGCGTAGTGGGCTACTTTAACTCCTACTACTTCGGGATGACGCTTGGCAACCATACCGGTCATCTCGGCATCCATGTCGCTCAAGTCCTGCTCCCGTTCACCGCCCTTCATGCCGCCCCCCACAATGTTCAGAAACGATAGCACCCGGGTTTTAGAGCGGTCAATGGTTTGTTCTTTGAAGAGTTCGAAGTTTTTCCAGCCGGCTCCGCCTACGTCTACCAGGGTAGTCACTCCGGCCCGAATCGAGAAACCATCGGGAGGCAAAGCGGTGAAGCTGTTGCTCAAATAAGCATTCGGCTCGGTACCGTGAAAGTTATGAGAGTGAATATCGATGAGGCCCGGAGTGACGTAGTATTCGGCTACCTCAATCACCTGCTCCGCTTCCGATGCACTGATCTCCTCAGCTACCCGAGCAATTTTTCCGTCCTTGATAGCCACATCCATTTTACCGTCAATCCCATTCTTCGGATCAATCACATGTCCATCATTCAGCAGTATATCATAATTTTGGGCATAGGCGAGTGAGCAGTTTATAACAATTAGTAGAGATAATAGATACTTCACGGTTGTTGTAGATTGGTGTTTTAGTGTTAGGGTATTGTGGGGCTTTGATACTAAAGCTTGAGTTTTTGGTTTTGAGTTAGTACCAATCGAGTAGGAATCCCAAAACTCCAGCACGATAACACCCTAACACTAAAACACATAATTTTAAGCACTAGCCTCCATCAGAACTTCCCGTAGGCGATTAGCTACGGCGCGCTCCTGACCAGGAATCAGCATCCAGGTGGTAATCTGTATCTGGGGTTCGCTGCCCCAGCCGGCTACCTCGATTGATGGATGGCCGCTGCGCATGGCCTCGTGTAAAGAGTCATTATCGTGCTGGATTTTGGAATCGTCCCAGGCCACTTTCAGGGTGGGTACGTGGTTAGCCAGATCAGGCACAAAGGTTTCGGTAGTTACTCCTTCAATGTCTTTGACGGCATCGGCGATATGAGCAATCTGTTGCTCCCACATTTTCCACTCGGCCTCATGGTCTTTGTTCACGTACATCTCCAGCGCGACCATCATACCTAAAATCTCTTCCTTGTTCACTTTCATGCCCCGGCCCACCGTATTGCCTCTGGGCGGAGCGTGCATACGAGCGGCGGCGATTAAATCTTTTCTTCCCAAAAGCAGCCCAGCACTCTGCGGTCCCTGAATACCTTTACCGCCCGAGAAGCAAACCAGATCGAATCCCATCTGGGTGTATTTCCAGAGGTTTTCCACCGGCGGCACATCGGCGGCACAGTCGTTAAAAGTTGGGATACCGTACTTCTTACCGGTTTCTACCCAGGCTTCGTGCTTAATTTCTCCCTGCTGATTGTTAGCATTCAGGAAAAAGAGCATGGCGGTTTTTTCGTTAATGGCCTTTTCCAGCTCTTTTTGGGTATCTACGTAAATGATATGCGCCCCGGTATTACGAATTGCGTGGGCGTAGCCGATCTTATGGGCATTCTGCATAATCACTTCCGACTTCATATCGGTACCTTCCAGATGTGGTATCTGCACTACGTTCTCCGGATTATCACCGGCAATAACCCCGGCGGTGCCGAAAGTAATAGCCGATGCCGCTCCGGTAGTGACCGTAGCCGCTTCGCACTTCACCATAGAGGCAATACGTTCGCCTACTTTATCTTGAAGCTCATCCAGGGTCACAAACTCATTGGAAGCATACAGAATCGACTCCATCACCTCTTCAGGCATCAGCGAGCCAGTCATGGAGGTATAGGTGCCAGCTGCGTTGATAAACGTACGGATACCTAGCTCCTTAAAATAGTCGCGGCGAAGAGGAGCAGTGAGAGTAGTGGAAGATGCAGAAGCAGCATGGCTTCCTAACAGCCCGCCGACTAGCGGCAGGCTGGATAGGTTGCGAAGGAATTTTCGTCGACTTAGCATAAACGTGAATATTTACAGAGAAGCAATACAGTCAATTTCAACTAACGAATCGCCGGGAACGCCACCAAATACCGCTACAGTGGTACGTACGGGAGGGTTTGGGCCGAATCTGCCTTTATAGACCTCATTCATCGCTTTGTAATCGTGAATGTCGTGCAGGTAGACATTCACCTTCAGCACCTTGTCCATAGATGAACCGGCTTTCTTAAGCTCTTTCTCCAGCTCGTTCAGTACGTGGTCGGTGTGAGCCGTAATATCACCATCAAAGTGAGCCCCCTTACCCGCGATATACACGGTGTTGCCGTGCACTACCGATCCAGAGAATAAGGGAATATCCTGCTCGTCCTTGTGAACATTAAACACTTTTTTGGTGGAAGATGAAGCTTGTGCCGTTTGGGCTCCCAGCGTAGAAGCCCCAAATACTGTAGCCACTGAGGCTAACATTCGCTTGAGCGTTGAGCGACGTTTGTTTTTCATAGGTAGTATGTGTGTTTGAGTATTATAGTTTTACAGTGTTATGGTAGTTATTATGTCAGACGCTACAATATTTAGTGAATTGGTCTATAATTCAACCTAATCAGAAGTAGAATCGAGGTACTGTAACACCTAAACACAATAACACTGTCTCGTGAATTTAGAAATTATCTCAGAATACCAAAAACTGGCCGGGTAGATGAACCAACTTTCTAAGCCAAAACCAATTAGTCTTTTCGCATCTGCCACGTTCGGCCGGGTTCTTCTACCCGAAACGTTTCTACGCAGCCTCGGTCTTGCAGGGTTACGTAGGCGGTTCGCCCGTCGGGGCCGCCAAAGGCGATATTGGAGGGTAGCTCCCCAGTCATCTTAATTTCCTGCAGTACTTCACCCTCGGGTGATAACTTAACTACGACACCTTTGCCGTGACGGGTGATGTAAAGGTTACCCGCCACATCGCAGCGCATGCCGTCCATGCCAAAATCAGGGAAGGTAATTAGTTCACGCTTGTTACTGATTTGCCCGTCGGGCGACAGGTTGTAAGCCCACACTTTACGCTGCACGCTTTCGTTTACGTACAGTGTTTTTTCATCCGGACTCACCTCCACTCCGTTAGTAGTCCCCATATTTTCTTCCAGCAAGGTAGTGCTTCCGTCCGGGTCAATCCGCCAGAGTTGCCCGGTTCCTTCCGACCAACTAGGATCACTGGCGAAGAGCACATCGTTTTGGGTGATCGTAATATCATTGGGCTGGTTCATAGCATCATTGTGGACCAGCACCGAAATAGACTGGTCGGCCATGTTCACCTTCAGAATATTATGTTGAGGGTAATCGGCAATCAGCATATCGCCGGCCCGATTAAACCGGATTCCGTTACCCACACTTCCTTCGGGTAACCTAACAAACAGCGAGGCTACGCCTTCAGGGGTAACCCGGCCTATGGTCCCCTGTTCCTGAAAGTTAACAGCGTACAGGTTGCCCTCGGTATCTACCGCAGGTCCCTCGATCCCCTTGGTGAAACCGCCTTCCTCGATAAAATCCTGGCTTTGGTATAGTGAGATATCTGAACTAGTTTCATTGCTAGTTGCAGCTCCTTCCTGAGTGGTTTCTTCCGACGCCTGATTAGAGGAAGTACAAGCCCCCCCAGAGAATAGAACGACCAAGCAGAAAGCGCGAAAAAGTTTAAAGAACATAAGATAGTAATCTATTGAGAGTTTTAGCTGTAATCTACTTCTATCCTTCTTGTACTACCAACTCAATATTCTCAAAAGACACCTCTCCTTCGGTTCCGGCCATCAGGCGAAGGAAAAGAACAATAAACGTAGTGCTTCGGGAATAACAGGGAATAGTGAGTTCTTCAACGTAGTTATCCAGTTTACCGGAAACCGGAACCTCGGTGGTAGTCAGAAACAGATACTCTTCGGTTTGGGCTCCTTCTCTCCCTAAGGGCGCATGAAAGGCTCTAATTGAGATAGCTGCCCCAGGTCCGATGAGCTCCTCTGAATTCATGGTTACTCGAAAAGTAACATCAGCACACTCCGGAATATTAGGGCTATTAATCTGCCTGAGCCATCGACCGCTTTCGTCAGTAATACTTCCCGGAACTAGGGCCAGCGATATGCGTCCGCCAGTAGAACCAGTCGCCGTGCTTACTGAACCCGCATAAGCTCCATCCCAGGAAGTGAATACCCATGATTGATCATTAGGGGTGAATTGGTAAAACACGGAATCGTTTACCCATCCTTGCTCGTAATCAATACACTGATCTAAAGCAGCCGTTCTATCAATTAACTCCGAAATGTAGTAAGCTCGCTCTTCCTCATTTTCGTAAGTATTCCAGGTGTTAAAGGAGTTCATAATCGACAGTGGTGAGCCATCACAAAGTAGGCTTTCATCGTTGGGGCGATTCAAGAAGGCATGTCCTAGTTCATGAAAGAAAAAGTTTTCTCGCTCAATATCGCTGCGCTCCATCCAGCCACAGGAACTAGCCGTAGATATTTCTATTCTCCGGGTGCCAGTGTTATTGAAGTTCGAGTAGCCGAAGCTACAGAATGTATTACCGTTTATTTCGATTTCGTCCACGTAGGCAACGTCCACGTCCGAAAGCTCTAAGTTGTATCCTCTTTGCCGGGCTTCTTCTTCAAAGCGGTCTAGGTATGTGGTAAGATCCGGTAAGGTTGGGGCGTCATTATCATCCTGACAAGCCAGAAAAAATAGGCTGAATAAAAAAATGAGAATGGGTGATTTACTTCCTCTAATGGATCGGAACGTAGCTGAGAATTCTCGCGATTTAAGGTTGTGCATCTTGTTGACTTCTTCGGTTGTCAGTATAAAATATGAATTATTTATTCATCCTGCAATCGTGCTGAAGATTACTTAGTCATTATTGATGCACTATAGCAGCAATAGATTAGAGAATGAATAACATAAGAGAGCGGCGATTCTTATAGTAGATAATAGCAAAGATCCGCAACTCGACTACTGAAAGATAAATGTGCCGAATTTCAGGTATTCGTGAAAGCTACCTGAGGTGGGTTGCCACTGCCAGTAACGGGCCTCGGGTTTATCGTAATCGATGCGGTACAGATTACCCCGCCAACGGGTGCCCGACTGAGGCGGAACATTACCTAAAGGCTTGAGCAGGGCGTAGGGAATGAAAAACTCGGCTGTCCAGCCGCTGACTTCAGCCATACTTTCTTTAGCCCCGCCCTGTACGGAAGTAGCGTGGCGGGTAAGTCGCTCCCCTTCGTAATGCCAGGGTCGCCACCCGAAAAAGCTTCCTTTCCAGTTAGGCACCATAATCGGCAGCTCGTAATTCAGGGGCGAGAGTTCGTACTCAAAGTACAGCGGTTGCTCTTCGTCCGTCCACAGAAAGACTTCTACCACATCTTCATTGTAGAGGTCAGCAAAATCTTCGGTCAGCGTAGCGGTAAGTACTTCATCTTCGCATTGCATCAAAAAGTAGATACCGGTTTCGGAGTACAGTACCTTAGCGCGAGTTGTCAGTTCTATTTTAGGGCCATGCTCCAATGCAAGCGACACCCACTCCGCCTGGTTCCAGGCCATATGATCACCCCAACCGTTCAGTTCAAAATCATCGGTAGGTTGTACACGCAGGGTAGTATCTTGACTCATAGCCGGAAAGATTGAGAGGAAAAATACCGATAGAATGCCAAAGTAGTGCATTGTTTAGTTAAGTGTTCAAGTGCTCAAAACTACTCAACTTAATCATAAACACATGAAAACACGAATACCTGAACACCGAAACACACTCTATTGATTTAGATTAAAATCGTCGCGCAAATGCTGGATATGATTGTACAGGGCATCGTCCCAGCGAGGGGCTGCGTCCCAGACATTGCCCAGATAGATGTCGCCGGTGTAGATATGCTTCACGTAGTATTTATATACCGGAGTAGAAGCCTCTTCGCCTGACTTAGCCTTTTCAGAGGATGATTCTTCGTAACCCAGCATTGTTTTGAGGTTCTCTTTAGTAGACTGTAAGCGCATCAGCACAAAGGGAGAGCCATCCTGCCGAATCTGATCTTCATCCGTAGCCGGATCAACGAAGCCGTACTCGAACGGATAGGCCTGCATTACCTGTTCTAGTCGGCTGCCAGTGGCAGTTAGCATCTGGGCAGTATCGGTACTGGCAATCTGCGCCTGCGCATTGTCATCTTCGGGCCAGCGGGGTATTGCTAACTTGTCTAGTTTTAAGTCCTGAGCGAAGCCTTCGGCCCGACGTCCTTTCACTACGTTGCCGGCTCCGGTAAAGAACTCAGGCAGGTCACTGATTAGAAAGTTTTGGGTTTGGTACTGGTTCAGCAACGCGTACTTCTCAAACTGATCCATCATCGCTCCCCAATCATTCCCCGTCATCATATAGGCTGACTGCTCAGGCGAAACAAAGGAGGCTTTCTCGTTGAAGGTAGTAATCAACAATCCGCAGCGTTGATTACTCGAGCGCTGAAGGGAGTAGCTCAGCAAGATTACGTTTTTGATTCCCCGTTTTATGAGTTGATCGGTAAGCAGTCCGGAAACATCTCGTCCGGCCCGAGCATCCTGTAAGTGATAGTAGGCTACCGCATCAATACCCGTTTCCTGAAAAGCCCGGTGGGCCGTTTCGGCAAAAGTCCGCCAGGTTTCCTCTTCACTAATCACCATGGGGGCATCTACCAGCACCATCGTTTTGGTATACATTACTGTTTCCGGCAATTCATTCATTGGGGTAAGCCGATGGAAGGGCTCCGGGAATACTGCCGTTTCCTGGGCATAAGCCGAGCTTAGTATTAGCGTAAGTACTGCAGCAACCAAATGCTTCATAAAGTGGACAACATTTCTTAGCTAGTAATGCAACGCCAGGCTGGGTGATTTCATTACTAGAAAACATCTTTTTATGTCAAATTTCAGCCAGATGGGTAAGAGCCTGGGCTTTACATCTTATTCTACCTGGCTACTTAACCTCTCCCTTCTATGGCAATTTATTATATCTTTAGGAGTGATCTTTACCGCCATAAACATGCCAAAACAACCTACTAGCTATTTCATTGTAGTACTGCTGCTCTTCTCTTCAACGCTGTGGGCTCAGGAAGAGGATTTGCAATTACTGAATTACTACCAATACTATCAAGACGACGCTAACGCATTATACAAGCAGATGGTGGCCGAAGCAGAAGAACAGTGGCAAGCCCGCGAGAGCAAGGTTGCTGCTTTACGTACCGCCTCCGACTGGCAGAAATACCAAGACTCCGTAAAGAAAAAGCTAATCCAACTAATTGGCCCCTTTCCCAAGAAAACACCACTGAACCCAACCATAACCGGTACGATTGAGCGGGAAGATTTTACCGTGGAGAAAGTCGTATACCAATCGCAGCCAGAGTTCCACGTAACTGCCGCATTGTTTATTCCAAAAAACTTGAAAGGAAAAGCTCCGGCCATTCTGTACTGCAGCGGACATACAGCGGAGGGGTTCCGCAGCCCAACTTATCAGAATAAGATCATCAATCTGGTGAAGAAAGGTTTTGTGGTGCTGGCCTTCGACCCTTTGGGACAAGGAGAACGGATGCAGTACCCTGACGAGAGTGGCGAAAAATCAAGCATCGGCGGTCCTACCCACGAACATAGCTACGTAGGAGCTCAGGCATTTATTGCTGGTAGCTCTCTCGCCAAGTACATGATCTGGGACGGAATTCGTAGTGTGGACTATCTGCTATCGCGTCCGGAGGTAGACTCCAAACGTATTGGAATTACCGGTCGCTCGGGAGGAGGCACCCAGAGCACCTATATTGCCGCTTTTGATAATCGTATCTACGCGTCGGCTCCCGAAGCCTACATTACCCAACTTGATATTTTGCTCAAGACGCGCGGACCACAGGATGCCGAACAGAATATTCTCTACTTTGCCGATCAGCAGTTAGACTTAGCTGACTTTCTGATTGCCCGGGCTCCCAAACCGACGCTTATTATTAGCACCACCCGCGATTTTTTCAGTATTGAAGGGGCTCGCGAAACCTACCGGGAAGTACAGCGAGCCTACCAAGCCCTAGGCGAGCCTGATTATCTGGACATGAGTGAAGACGATTCGGTACACGCCTCTACTCCGAAAAACCGGGAAGCCATGTACGCTTTCTTTCAGCGGCACTTAAACAACCCCGGTGATTCTGATGATGAGGAAGTTGAACTGTTTAGCTCGGAAGAACTGTGGGTTACTACTAGTGGACAGGTAGCAACCAGCCTGAACAGCCGTAATGTATTTGACCTAAACCGGGAAGAAGCAATTCGTCATGCTGAAGCTATCCAACAGAATCGAACTGATTTTAATTCGGAGAAAACTATTCGGAATGCTAACGCTCTATCGGGCTTCCGGCCACCTTCACCCCCAAAAGAAGTGCATTTTGCGGGGCAATACCGCCGAGAGGGTTATACCGTTCAGAAGTACCTGATGGTTAATGAAACGCACGTTAATCCTTTTCTCCTCTTCGTACCTAATGAGTCAATTGGCAACGAATTAGTGGCGTACTTTCATCCGGAAGGAAAAATAGCCCAGACTGATCCGGGACAGGAAATTGAACAGCTTATTCAGCAGGGAATGACCATACTAACCGCCGATGTGCGGGGAACTGGCGAGCTAGGCCCTGGCTATTTGCGGGGCGACGCCTACATTGATGATGTTTCGTATAATCAGTGGTTCGGGGGGATTCTGGTTAACCAGAGTATTGTGGCCCGGCAGGCAGCAGATATGGTCAGCATAGTGGATTATCTGATAGCCACTGCGGACGGTAACGAACCCACCGTCACGGCGGTAGCCCACCGTACATTGGCTCCGGCCTTGCTTCACGCCGCGGCCTTTATTCCGGCTATTGACCGCACCGTTTTGATTGAACCACTGGTTTCTTACCAAGCCTTGGTCACCAACGAGATGTACGATGCCCGCTGGATTTACTCCAGCGTAGCCGGATCTACCAAAGCCTACGATCTGGCCGACCTGGGAGCTAGCCTGGCTCCCCGTCCGCTACTGATTGTAAATCCGCTAGACCATCAGTTTAATCCAGTAAGCTCTGGGGGTTTTGATCAGGAGTGGGACTGGGTGCAAAACCGGTACGAATCCACTGATAATTTTAAGGTGGTATTTAGTGATATTGGAACTGAAATTAAACCCGCCCTGTGGATTGAGCAACTAGAATGATGCTTAAATCAGTGATCTGCAACGGTTATTAACAGTAATTATCTAACAAACAACTGTTAATTGCTCATTGTCAACTGTTCATTGTTTATCTACGCATATCCGGTCGGCCACCACCGCCACGGCGTTCACCTAGTTTCCGCAGCACCATTCGCTGAAATTCGGCTTCAGCCTGGATGAGTTCCAGCACCTGAACCGAGGAAAGTACTCCGGACAATTCCTTGACCATCGTCTGCTCCAGGGCCAACTGTCGCTCCTTCAGCGAGAAATAGTCGTCAATATGCTGTTGAGCGGTTTCGTCGGTGGCATTATCAGTATCCACTGATCGCCGGAGTTGGAATTCCTCCTTCTTCAGTTCGCGGCGCTGATCATTGAATTGATTGTACACCGGCCAGAATTGCTGGGCCGTTTCGGGGGTGAGCGATAGCCGCTCGGTCAGGAAGGCGATGCGGGCAGTCTCAATTTTTTCGGCCGGGCGTTGGGCATAGGTAGCCGATAAAGTTCCTAACCAAAGTACGGATATGATGATTATTTTTTTCATAGTGATTCTATTCTACAAGTACTCTTCCAAGAGGTAGTCGGTGTCGAGGTAGTAGTCCTCGGGTAATTCAAAGGTCTCGAGTTCGGCCTCCAGTAGTTCTTCCTGCTCTTCTTCAGTCAGCGATACCGAAACGGTTACGTCTACCGCACTCATCTGAAGATAGTCTATCATCTCTTGATTACTTACGTCCGCCAATAAGGTTTGTACCTGCTCCTCATTAACTTCTGCTACTGGAGCAGTGGTACTACGGAAAGGGTTGATCAGCCAGATTGCCAACCCTAATACGGCTATAGCGGCCGCGGTGTAGTACCAACGCAGTGCCAGCCGAACCACTTTAGTAGGCTGCTTTTCCGATTCATCCTCCTGCGCTATCCGTTTCTGAATGCGCTGGGAAAGATCGTCGAAGTAACCCTCCGGGGCCGGAAAGGGATCATTCCCCAAACCTCTATTCTTCAGATCATCTAAATTTATCTTATCAGCCATACTGCTAAATTGTTTCTAGTTGTAATAGTGCTTCTATTTTCTTCACCGCTAAGTGGTAGCTGGCCTTCAGACTTCCCACACTGGTGCCGGTAATTTCGGCGATAGCTTCGTACTTCAAGTCTTCAAAATATTTTAGATTGAAAACCAGTCGCTGCTTATCGGGCAACTGAAGTAAAGCTTTCTGCAGCCGGCGTTGTATCTCATCTCCGTCTAATGAAGGTGACTGATCAATCTTGGCGGCCAGTTCCTGGTTGGCATCGCCAATTGGTAGAAAAAACCGCTTCTTCTTCTTCTCCAGAAATCGCAAACACTCGTTAGTCGCAATCCGGTACAGCCAGGTATACAATTGCGAACCGCCCTGAAATTTATGCAGATTACGCCAGACTTTGATAAACACCTCCTGCACTACATCATCGGCATCATCGTGGTCAATCACCATCTTCCGCACGATGGAGTATATTCGCTCCTGATAGGTGCGCACCAATAGCTGAAACGCCTGCTGCTGCCCCTCCGGTTCTTTAAACGTACGAAGTATGTATTGATCCTGATCTTCCAAATGCGTACCCGATACTGCTACCGTAACCAAATTAGCGATTCTTTTCGTTTCATAGCTTAGATACGCAGTTACCGAAAAGGTTTAATCCGCATCAAGGGGAACTATGAATTTTCATACGCTGAAACCCTCACTAGTTCGCTAGGGGGCATTATCAGAAGCAAAAAAGAATCTACTTCATAGCTATTGATTCACATACGTAGGTAGGAGTTATTCCAGTAGAGAGCATGGCCTGCTCAGCCAGGTGAGGAGCAGTATTTCCGGATAGCACCAATACGGTGTCCAGTCCAAACTTATTGCCGCCGATAATATCGGTATCTAAGGTATCGCCCACCATCAGAATCTCATTTTTCTCAGCGGGATGAAACGGCTGAACGTGCTCGTAAGCAAAGATGAACATTTGAGCATCGGGCTTACCAAACCGGAGAAACTGTCGGCCGGTTAAATCTTCAATCATATTGGCTAAAGCGCCAACGGCAACCGCTACCTGATTCTTAGATACCGGATAGGTATGATCGGAGTTAGCAATCACCACCGGAATGTTTCTTCGGCGTAGCAGGTTCAGCACTTTATTAAGATCCTGACACCAATCAAAGCCTTCGTCATCCATGAATACTACGGCCTCAATCTCCTCGGATTGCGATAGCTCCATACTTTTTATTGGAACTGTTTTGAGGTCTAAACTTTCCAGGTAGTGGGCCGATTCAGGGGTACCCAAATACGCTACTGTTCCCTTCTTCACTTTGTAGCTCAAATATTCCCGGGCTAACATACCGGAGGAAATAATTTTATCGGGGGTGATATCCGTTAGGCCCGAGCGCTGAAAGCTTTCGGCTAATTCAGTTGGGCTACGGGAAGCATCATTCGTAAGCACATAGAAGCCAATATCTCGCTCGTGCAGATAATTCATTGTTTGCTCGACCCCTTCAATAATTCCTTGATAGTTCTTTAACACACCGAACGCATCAAAGAATACGACTTTGTACTGTTCGGCAATAGGTATGAATTGCTGGATATGCATAGTGCTAAAAAGCTGGTAAATAAAGAAATTGTTAGAAACTTAAACTGCTGGCAACATAGTATCAAAAGCACCGTGGATCACGAACGATGGAATTAGAAACCGAAAAAACCACGCTGAATAATGAACCTTCGTTGATCGCTCAAACATTAGCAGTTTAGTCGGGCGAGTATCTTTTCGGCATCAAATTTTTTGTCTAGTTCAGGAAAATGTATGGTGTGAGCCTCATTCTGCAAACGAGATGCGTAGATTTCGTGGAAGAAATACCTCCCGTCCTTTATCACGTAATTCAGGATGAAGAACCGATACGCTTCTTTCATGAATAATATTTCCGTTTGAGTCAGCGGATAGATTTGGTGATACTCTTCCAGAAACCATAAAAAACGCTCCTCCATCATAGGATCAACGTAGTAGCTGAAACTGGTGCGGTCACCCACGGAAGAACAAACCCGGCTAAAAAAATAAAAATCCATCACTCGCGAACTCATGCGAAACCAATCATAATCCCAACGAGAGTAAAAATGGAGATCTTCGTCTACAGAAAAGTTACCGATATTCCAATCAACGAATACCGGAATGGCGGGCAGCGAATTAGCTCCTAGCGCTTCCATATTCTTGAACAGCAAATCACATTGATATCGGATGCTATCGGTGTGCATACGATGTTCAAATTGGCCATCTTCGGATTCTATGATTTTTAGCAGGTATTCAATATCAATAGTGATGGTTTTAGACCAATAGGGTAAGATGTTTTTTAACTCAAAGCAGGCCTTATGAAACTTAGCTACTTCCTGACCTAATCGCCTGACCTGAAATTCGTTTAATACCCGGGGCAGTTTCTCCTTAACGCATACTGCATTATAAAATACTACCCAGGCACTTAGGTCTCTGTCGCTGTACTTATAGGTATAGAGACTGTTTCCTTTCATCAGTGAGCGGGCTAAGAAGCGTTCGTATGGCGCATTTAAGTTATTGGCCAATGCGTTGATCAGCGTATGGTCGTCCACGAAATGTTCGTACTGCCCAAAATAGGAGAGCTTAGCAATGACCTTACCACCATTTTCCAATTTTACCCGAAACACATGATTAGTGGAAACTTTAGCACTAATATCAGTGACTGAAATTACACCTCGGGAAGCGTCGTATTCTTCCCAGGCTTGCCGGATAATTCCTTCAAAATTTACTACTCTCATCAGTTATTTCTACTACCTACTGATAACCCAAGATATAATTAATAATATCTTCTGAGAAGATAGTTTTTTAAGGTGGTTTTTGTTACAAAATGACCACTAAAAAGTGACTATTTGTTGATTTTTGGTTTTACTTACTGGTGAAAGGCTTGGTTATTACTGAAAGTGCTGAGCCCATACTAGAGCGATTACCCTATCAATTTACAACAAGCTTCTTGGGTTATGCTTCTCAAACTCCTAAGACGAGAAAGCATTTACTTACTATTCTGATCCATTCATAGAAGTGATGAGTGGATACTAAGAAACTCTTTCCGAGGTAACCTTCGTACTCGGCTTCTTACTCAACTTGAAAATTCTGAAATAAAAAAACACCGGCATGATTATGCCGGTGTTTTCCATGTCCTATGTCAGAGCGAACTTATTGATAAATTGCCATAATCTCAAACACACTAGGCACCGGATCAGGGGCATTCGGATTACCATTGATCTCATCCTGAGAGTACACAAAACGCCAAGGCAATTCACTACCAGCGTTCGGGGCAATCGGAATTGCCTCAACACTACCTCGGGTACGTCGCTCATCGTTCCAAGCAATGGTTTGACCATAGAATGTCACGTAGCGTTCCTCCACTATTTCTCTAAGTAGTGCGTCATTGGCCGAGAGGTTATCCATATTCTCCATTCCACCCGCCGCAAAGTCCTCAGCAACGTAAGGCTCATACATAAGGGTAAAAGCTGCCCGATATGTAGGGTCGATATAGCCCCCTTCATTTAGGAATGCTCGGTACTCATTAAGGTATGTTAAAGCAGCATCAAAATCACCGGCTCGTACTGAGGTTTCGGCCAGTGTCAAGATATTTTCCTGATAGGTAATTAGTGGGAATGAAGCATTTTCAGCAAACATAGCATTGAGGGTAGCTCCTTGTGAAAGCGATAATGTATTTGGCTCAATGACGCCCGGAGTATTTACCGCTGCGTCGGCTCCCAGATAGTAATAATTGAAGCGAGCCGTTTCGTCTGTTTTAGCATTTCCGCGGTAGTTACCATTGGCTGGGTCTAGCAATGTAACCAAATAAGCTTCACCTTGATCGTCTCCTGCGGCAATATCGCCACCGCGAGAGGGACCGAGAAAGTCCCAGTAGAAATTTCGGTCAACATCATTGGTAGTACCGTGTTGTAGATACATAGAGCCATCAAAACTAGCAATACCATTTTCTGCTGCTTGCAAGGCTAAGTCATACTGCTTAGTGTCCATGTACAGGCGAGCTTTTAGGGTGTAGGCCACGGCTATCCAGGAAGCAGGATCGCCATCGTAGTAAATATCGGTGCCACTAGCAGGAATACCGATTCCAGTTCCTAAATCCGCAATACCCTCATCCAATAATGATTGTAGTGAGGCGTAAATATCCAGTTGATTATCAAATAGGGGCGCTTCAAAATCTTCAATCTGAGCCGCTTCCGAAAATGGAATATCCCCCCAAAGAGAAGTAGCATTACCTATGCAGTGCGCCTGGGTCACCTTTGTCATTCCGGCAAAAACCCGAACACCTAGAGGCTCAATTTTATCCAGTACAATGCGGGAGTTACGTAGGGTTCCGTAGTAAATATTATCCCACATATTGGTAAAGTTAGAGGCACCTGCATTATAAACATGAAAGTCACCCCACTGGCGATCAACGCCTTTCATTTGTCCAGTCCACATAGCCGCCATGCGGGCGGTTAACCCCGCGTGAGTGGTAGCGTTGGCTAATTGTACCCCGGTAAAGATAAGTTCGGCCGGAGCATCCGAAGGGTTATTCGGGTCGTCATTCAGATCTTCTACCAGCCCTTCGCAAGCAGCTAGCGAAAAGATTAGTAGCGTCAATAGACTATATTTAAATAATATTTTCATGATACTTCGATTTAGTAGTTAATAGAAATAGAGAAGATGTAGGATCGAGTGCCAGGGTTATTGAAGTAATCCTGACCCCGGGCAACGGTAGCACCATCCAGTGAAGTTTCCGGATCAATGCCCACTACATCTGTCCATAAAATGAGGTTTCTACCTCGTAGCGAGAAGTCAATGCTTTGCAGCTTGGTCTTTTCCCGAAATTTTTGGGAATTCAGGCTATACGATAGCGATACCTCGCGCAAACGAGTCCAGCTACCATCCACAATAAATTGTTCTTGTAAGTTACTAAAGCCTTGCCCCAAGGTGGTGTACCAAGCTTCGTCTAATAGAACCGGACCGCCACCAAAGTCGCGGATGTTACCCCGAACAGTTTGGCCTGCTGCGATTGTCTCGCCCGCGTAATTGACTAAGCCACCGGCCGGAACTACTACTTCGTTACCCGTATCAGCGTGTTTACCGAAGTTGTATAGTACCGACTTAGTGTTAGGTGCGAAGCTGCTACCCTGGAAGGTCTCAAATAGCGCGTAGAGCGAAAGGTTTTTCCAGGAAATGGTACCTCCCATACCTCCTCGCCAAACTGGGTTAGGATCACCGATTACATCAAAATCAGGAGCTACCTGTGGGAAGTTATTTTCATCTAAATCAAGCGAGCCGTCGGCATTGCGTAGGTACACTCCACCAAAGAGTGCGGATAGTGGCTCACCCACCTTAGCTACGGAACTAGTTAAGGTGCTGAAACCACCGAGGGTAATTACATCTCCTTCACTTCCACCCAAGCTGGTGATTTCGTTAATGTTTTGGTTAGCGTTAGCAAATAACTCAATATTCCAATCACCCTTGTTGTATATTGTGTATCCCAGATCAACTTCCCAGCCTCGGTTCTCCATAGATCCAGCGTTAGTGTAGCTGGTCTCAAACCCTACTGATGGAGCTACGGCTACTTCCAGTAACAAGTCGTTAATTTCGTTTTGATAGTAGGTGAAACCAGTTCGTAAACGGTCATTGAAGAATCGCAAATCAGTACCGATCTCCCACTCTGTTTTAATCTCGGGTCGCAGGTTAGGGTCACCCTGCTGATCGCTCTGTACAAAAGCACCGTTTCCGTATCCTACGCCAGATAGAACAGCACCCCAGCTACCGAACAAAATATCATCCACTGATACTGCTTCAAAGTCGGTACCAGTTCGGTGGGGATCAGGCTGTACCCCTACCTGTCCGTAGCCAGCTCGTAGCTTACCAAAGCTAAGGAGAGAGCTGCTATTCATGAGCTGCGTAAACTGCCAGGCTAAATCAGCAGAGGGATAGAAGAACGTCTTATCCTCTCCGAACGAAGAGGCTGATTCCATGGCTCCAGTTGCGTTTATAAATAATTGATCGTAAAAGCCAAAATTCGCAGTGGCGTAGGTTCGAGTGCTACGGATAATGGTTTCCGTATCACTGGGAAAGCGATCAGCACCCACCGAGTTAGAGAAATTAAGTGGACCATCTGGAATCAGGAAGTTTTGCATAATACCTCCGACTCTGTTATAGTTACGTTGGTTGATATTCCATCCCAAGTTTACACTGGAAGAAATATCTGGCGACAGAGCAAAGGAAAAACGTCCGATCGCGTCAAAGTTCAACTGCGTTTCACCAAAGATAAATTCTTCGTTGCGTCCACCGCTATTGGCCCCGGCCGAGTGTACCGGAAAATAGGTTATCCGCTGATCTTCGTAAGCATCGGCGCCCCCGCGGGCAATAAATTCAAACCAGTTCACTGGCTTAATACCAATCTCAGCACTCATAATAAAGCGGTTCACCACGGTTGAGTTTTGTAGCTCATTAATCGTCCACAGTGGATTATTGTAAATAGGGTTAGGGTTATTAGCCAGATAGCGACGGTAAGATCGGTGGCGGTTCAGAATAGGAGCTGCTTCTGGTGATGCGAAGTAGTTACCAATGTAATCTTCCCCGTTAAAATCAGGGGCGGCTCGTAGCATACCTAGATACAGACCGTTCAGGTTAGAGCCGGTCTGAATCCGATTGGAGATGGTTCGAGCGTAAGTAGCGTTACTGGATACCCGCACAATATCTCCGAACTTACGATTGGCGTTTAAGCGAATGGTGCTACGGTCGTAGTCGCTTACCCCTCGGTAGATTCCTTCCTGAGTCATGTGACCCAGACTTAGCAGGAAGTTTCCATTTTCGTTACCCCCGCTCATGCTGAGGTAATTATCCACGAAATAGCCAGTCTGAAACACTTGGTCTTCCCGTGCATCATTAAATGTCTCCCGAGAGTTTTTTCCACCATTAGGATTATCAGCACTACCGCTCGGAATAGCGTAGTAACGATCGCCATCGCGGGCTTCGTAAAACCCTGCGTATCCCGCCGCGTTCGGATCGGTAATTTGCTCATCAGGCCCACCCGGACGATCAGAAATTCTATCTCCGAAAGAACGGGACGAAGTAGGACTGTAGATTCCTCCTTGTCCTTGCCCGAACTTATTTTGTAACGGATGAAGTACGTTCACTTCGTCTAAAGAAACTGTAGAGCGGAAAGTTATATCTAGCTTCCCAGCATCACGGCCTTTTTTGGTAGTGATCAGAATTACTCCGTTAGCCGCCCGAGAGCCCCACAAGGCGGCTGCCGAAGCACCTTTCAAAATCTGTAGTGATTCAATATCAGCCGGGTTAATATCGTTCATTCGCGATTGCTGACGAACCCCTGCCGTATTTTCACCGCTGTTGCCAACATCAGCATTGGGAGCTCCTACAGTATTACTGATAGGAATACCGTCTACCACAATGAGTGGTTGGGATTCTCCCGTGATAGTATTTTGTCCCCGAATCTGGATGTAGGAGGCGGCACCAGGGTCACCGCTGGAACGGGCAATTTGCACCCCAGCGGCTTTTCCGCTTAAGCTGTTAATCAAGGTGTTTTCACCCGAACGGGTAATGGATTCGCCTTCTACTTTGGAAAAGGCAAGCCCGCGGGTATCAGCATCTTCCTCAAAACCTAAAGCAGTTACTACTACTTCGGATAGTTGCTTGGTATCAGATGAAAGCTGAACGTCAACTTTAGATTGATTGCCGATAGCAACTTCTTTAGTCAAAAGTCCAATAAAAGAAAATACTAACGTCTCGGCATCCTCGCCCACAGTTAGCTGGTAGTTTCCATCAATATCGGAAATGGTACCGTTGGTGGTTCCTTTCACTACCACATTCACCCCAGGCAAAGGTTCGCTATTCTCTACCGAGGTAATTGTCCCGGTAATTGGTCTTTCTTGGGCTAACGCGAAAGAGGAAACCAATCCTAAGATAAAGAAAGCAGGAAGCAGCTTATCAAGCCGCCGGACAGGAATAATAAAAGTAAACAGGTTTCTCATAGGTAGATTATTTACGTTATGAATACAGAAATAAGTCTAGAACAATAGACGGGAATAAAGTCAGACAGTAGGTAGAAGTACTAGAGAAAAGAGTGTAGTAAAAATTATATTTTGTATTTTAACAGAACCGCAAAATAGATTAGGTCTTATTAGAAAACAACCCCATCAGCTATTTTTTTTAAAATTTTCTCTTAACAAAGTTCATATTCGAATTTTGCTAAGGAAGTCTCTTAATTGTGGGGTAGATTTTAAAAATCAATGATGCTGACGGGTGAAGCCATTAGTCGAAGAAAAACGCTGAAAAGAAAAAAGAGACGGAACATCCTTCTGATCGGTAATCAGTTGAGCCGCCAACTCTCCTAATGCAGGCGCATGCTTGAAAGCATGTCCGGCGCCCCCCCCTAGTATCCAGGTATTTTGTAAATCGGGGTGGCGATCCATAATGAAATGCTTATCGAACGTATCGGTATGCTGGCAAACGCGGCTTTCCAGCAAGGGTGCATCTTTCATAAACGGAAACCGATAGGCTAGTAAAGCTCGGGTTTGCTCAACTTCTTCCGGCTGAACCAGACGATGATCATTGGTCGGGTCAAACGGCTTCGCATCGGCAGGGGCATACCCTATCTTAAAACCTCGGTAGTCATTTCCCGGTACACCGTAGTGCCGTTCTTGGTTCGCCAAGTCCCGGTTCATCCAGGTGGGTAATTGACTTTCTTTAGAAGTAGCCGAAAATTGCGAAGGCGAGCCAAACATGTACACCGGCTGACGGGTGACGCGTAGCTTATCTTGTAGTAATTCGGGAAAAGCTTCACCCAACCAGGGACCGTTGGCAAACACGTAACGGTCGGCGGTGATCGTACTGCCATCGGCTAGACTTACTCCGTTCAGTTGCTCACTCTGAGTATCGCCAGGAAGCACTTGCGTTTGCTGGAATGTCCCTCCTTCGCGAGTTAGCTGCTTCACTACCTGAGTGCAGGCCTCCCGGGCTAATACAAATCCAGCCGATGGATCGTACACCGCGTGGTGAAGATCGTCTGTTCGCACCAGCGGAAAACGGCGGGCTATTTCATCAGGAGCTAGCCACTCTAGCGGCATCTGAGCTTCTTCGTACAGAGGGCGAGCCTGCTCAGCGTAGTCATAGTGCTCCATCTGGCAGAAAATGAGCAACCCGGTAGGGTAAAAAAGTTGCTGGTCAAACTGCGCTTCGTTCTCCTTCCAGAGCGTGAGTGCCCTTCGGGCCAGATCTAAGTACACTCGTTTGTCTCCGTACATACTACGAACCAAGCGGGTTTCGCCGCCCGAGCTGGCGCGAGCATTGCCCGGTCCCCAGGTATCAAAGAGTGTTACATCGTAGCCCTCACGAAGCAGATACAGTGCCGTCCACCCACCAAAAGCCCCAGCTCCTACTACCACAGCGGATGGTTTGCTACCGTAGTTATAGTTGATGGTAGTCCATTTTTCCGAGTTAATCGCTAGTGGCGTTAACGCTAGGGTAGAGGCTTGTTTTAACAAGTCTCTTCGGGTAATTCGGTTAGCCATAGTCAGTCGGTAGGAGAAGTTAGTAGTTCATCAATTTCGTAGCGGATGCCATTCTTTACCGTCATGGTCACATTCCAGGCGTCAAAAATATTGGCCAGTGGATCTCCATCCACAATCACTAGGTCAGCCACCTTACCTTCTTCAATGGTGCCTAAGTCATCAGCTACGCCTACGGCTTCTGCTGCCCGGATAGTGGCGGATTGCAGGGTTTGAAAGGGGGTAAATCCGCCATCGACAAAAAGTTGCATTTCGGTATGTAAGCTGGTACCGTAGGGAATAAAGGGTGAGTCAGTGCCAGCTGTTACCCGACCTCCGGCTCGCATGATACGAGTAACAGCTTGCTGCATGGTCGATATATTGGCTAAATACCCCGGGAATAGCTTACGTAGACGTTGGGGTGCCCCTTGTAACTGAGCACGATACTCCTCAGAATATAATTCAATCAGTTGCCGATTCTGGTAAATTTCAGGGTATTTATCGGCCAGAATATAAAAGCCCCCCTGTAATCCCATAGTAGGGGTAATATTCATTTGCGACTTTACCAATAGTTGAACTACGTCGTCATAGGTATTCTTGAGTTCGGATTGCTTCATAGAGTAACCTCGGCGGCTGGTACCCCGAATATGCTCCACTGCATCTACATTGTACTTAGTAGATGGATAAATCTCGTGCGAAGAAACCGGAATACCTATTTCGTGCGCTACTTTGGTAATTCGCTGTTGCAGCGAGTCTGGCATTCGCACGTAGGTCTTGATCAGATCGTAACCCAGACGTTCGGCTCGGTCGAGTTCTAATTCCATATGGGGGCCGTGAATAACACTGTTCGCCAAACCATAGTAAATGCGGCTACCATCAGTTAAGCCCCCAGTGAAGAATTCCCGAGGGCCGGGACGCACTCCGCTAGCCCAAGATTCTTTTCGTTCCAATGCATCGTAAGGATCAGCCCCTGGCTCTCGCACCGATGTAATTCCGTAGGCTAGCCAGATTCTTCCCAAACTTTCCCCCGCACTAGCGTGCTGGTGGGTATGCATCTCAAATAGCCCCGGGATAACAGTTTTATCCGAGGCGTCAATAACTAATCCACCCAGGCCTTCCTGGTGAGGCTGAATAGCTTTTATCCGATTATTTTCAATCAGTAAGTCTACGTTTTCTTGATATGTTGAATCCAAACCGTTGAAGACACGTCCAGCATGGATAGCGTAGGCTTCCGTCGGTTTTTCAGGTTTCCAGCTCAGCAGATTGGGAATAGACTCCGTTTTTCCGGTAGTGATATCTAGCTTCTTGAGCTGGTCGGTGGCAATGTAGACAATCGACTTTCCGTCAGCCGTCCAACTGGGCGAGGCGGCTAGTTCGTTAGTAAGTTGCTCTGGTTCAGCAGTAGGCTCTCCGCGTTCATCTACGGGTAGATGCCACAGAACGCCATCCTGCACGTAAGCGATAGACTGACCCGTGGGTGACCAGATGGGACCATTCGCATTTCGTATGGCAGGAGTACGACCTTCTTCGGGGGATAGGTAACGACGAACGGTATCTTCCAACGGGAGATACAGAATTTGACTGATTCCCTCGCGGTAGCGCGATGAGTATGGTTGCAGCACCATTAGTGCTAGCATAGATTCGTCTGGGGACCAAGTAGGTTTGCTAGGTACAAAGTAGCTGTCTTCTAGCGAAACCAGCTCGCTCGTAGCTACCGTCAGTACGTGAAGTTGTCCTCTCCCCCAAACATTGCGAACGTCGCGGGTGTAAAAGGCAATGCGATCTCCACTGGGCGACCACACCGGGAAACCAACGGCTTGATCTAAATCAGTCAGTTGAGTTTCTACTTCTGTACTAAGGTTTTTCACCCATAGGTTCATCTGACCATCCCGATCCGATACAAATGCTAGTTGAGTTCCATCGGGAGACCAGGCCGGATCAATATCAAAAAAAGGATCGTAGGTAATTTCTCGTAGTGATTTCTCCGCAATGGACTGTACCCAAATGTCTCCCAATGCAGCAAACGCAACTGATTGGCCATCAGGCGAGACTACTGGGGTCATTTTACCCAGTGCTGGACGGGCAGTAGTATCGTCAAAATCGTATGTTTTACGAGTATAGGAGGGGCGCTCCAGCGTTACTACTGCTTCGAAAGGAATGGTAGTGGCTCCTTCCTGACCGATCACCCGTTGCTTAATTTTACCATCGCTGGTGTAGAAAAAGCTACTATCCGACTGCCAAGCCGAGCGGAAGGGAAAAACATCTTCATCAGCACTCAGTACCTGGGGAGGGGCATCCGAGTTTGGAAAAGCCACTGCTAACTTTCCTGTCCCCTCACTGTACTGAAGAAAAGTGATTTTCTGCTGATCTGGACTCCAGGCCGGAGAAGCTAGCTTACCTTCTGAGTCAATTACTTGAGTAACGTTTCCTTCAGCTCTATCTAAAGCGTAGATGCCCGGCCCATCAGCTTGTTCTGATACGTAAGCAATCTGTGCGCCATCAGGGGAGTAGGCCGGATGATATTCGTTAGCCGTATGATCAGTCAGGGCGGTTAACTGCTGGGTTGCCAGTTCCAACTCCCAGAGGTCGTAACTGCCGTTCCGATCAGAAGAAAAGACGATATACTGCCCATCGGGCGACCAGTGCGGCTCCCGGTGATCAAAGCGGCCACTGGTTAGCTGTTGTAGTTGGCTTCCATCACGTTGGATAGTCCAGATGTGGTAATTCCCGTCCCGATACGAGTGAAACGCTAGCTGCTCGCCATTGGGCGACCAGGCTGGTTCGTGACAATCGCCGAGCGGATCGGTGATAGGAGTAGCTGTACCTCCGTCAACCGGCAGTAACCAGATAGTTCCCTGCACATCCAGTGCCATAGTCTGTTTATCGGGCGATAGGGCTACGGCCATATTCGTACCTTCCTGCAAAACAACTTCTACTGAAGGGATGACAGCCGCTGATTCCTGCTCTGGCGCAGAGCAAGAGATCAACATTAAGAGCACAGAAGGCAGGAGCAGAAGACTGAGATAGTAGTGTTTCAAAGTAAGGTTAGATGTGGAGCTATTGAAGTGATAGGCAGCAAATAAATTACTATTTTATATAAATACAAAAATAAATTTTTACTTGTACGCCATAAATAATATTATATTTTGCTTCTGTGTGTATGGTAAATAACGGCAAGCAGGAAGATTTCTATTCTTTGCTTCAGATCAAAATGCTATATTCAAATAGAGTGGTTAGTTGCTGACTAGTGAAAATACAATGATATTGACAGCGACGCCTATCCCGAAACCTGTAGCTGCAGCACCCCACTTTTTTCCCCTCGCTTTCTTGGTATACCCACTTCTATATTCTGGCGATTTCAGTAACTTATAGTCAGGAACTGTGTCTTCTATTTTAGGCGGTACAATGCCTAAAAGAATGCCTGTAGCCAAACCCACTGGCGCGTATAGAACAGTAGCACCTAAGGTCCCCCACATTGTTCCTGTTTTTGTATAATGCATTCTAGCATCTGATTTTCCTTGAAAGTACAATTCTTGTGATGAAGGTAGCGAACCATTGACGAAGTGCTCGTTGACATCTTGCTCACCTACTGAATAAGAAAAAACCTCCTTCGTACCATTACGGTACTGAATCATGTATACTTGTTGTTTGGGTATGATATACAGCGGTCCCGAAGGGTTTCTCGACTCCCTGTAGGCAATTTCGCCTAATCTTACTTCCTTGATATCAGCGGAAATCTTTTCGCCATCGATGGTAATAAGTTGGTCTTGGGCAGAAGCGACAGTAGAGATCGCAATTATTAGTATATGCAAATATGTGATTGATGTATTTTTCATGTTCATACTATTTTTGTAATAGTAAGGAACAATTTAATACAATAAAAAAGCGAATAAAACCAACTGAAAACAACGTAATAAATTAAGTATTTTTCATTTCCTTTGTAGAGGGAAAGCAAAATTTACCAGTCGGATTAAACCTTCCTGTGGTAGGCCGGTCTAAGGTTCAAATTATTTAAACCTTACAGATATGAACATGATGAAGAAAATAGTAAATCTTAGCCTAGCTTTAGCTCTAGTTATAGGAACTGCCGCCTGGGCACAGCCCGAAGGTGGTCGCCGTGAAGACGGGCGTCGCGGTGGGGGAGATCCTGCCGAACGAGCCGAGAGACTAACCGCCTCTATGACCGACCTACTGGCCTTAACCGAGGAACAACAAAACGAGGTGGGCGACCTGAACCTGGAGTACGCCATGAAAATGAAGGAAACCCGAGATGAAAATGAGGGCGACTGGGAAGCCATGCGCGGAGCGATGATGGAGCTAAACCAGGAGAAAGAAGAAAAGTTAGCGACTGTACTCAGCGAAGAGCAGATGCAGCTCTATCAGGAGAAGAAAAAAGAATTTATACGTAAAGCTCGTGAACACCGAGGTAAACGCAAGGGCAAAGGAAAGAAAGATTCTACCAGCCAGTAAGCTTATTATATTTTCCTTCAATAAAGGCGATAGGCAAGCAGGCTTATCGCTTTTTTAGCTCCATATCCTCCGTACCGCTTCGCCAAAGGCCTTCAAACTGAAATATTGTATTCTCACGAAGACAGCAAACAAATATCACTCATCCCGGATGGCCTTCACTTCAGCAAAGGTGACTACCTCGCCTTCGTTGCCCCAGCTATTGCGAACAAAGTTCAGTACGTGGGCAATTTCCTCGTCAGAAAGGGGCTGCGGGGGCATCACCCCGTTATAGGTTTCACCGTTGACAACCATCTCGCCTTCTGAGCCGTGCATCACCTGACGGATAGAGCGCTCCTTATCAGCCATCAGATAATCAGATTTAGCGAGCGGAGGGAAAGCACCGGGAAGGCCCTCACCTTCGTTCATATGGCAGGCTAGACAATAGCCCTGATAAATTGCTTCACCTAGCTTAATACTCTCTTCCAAATCTGGTTCGGTTAGTGGAGAAGGTGTATAATCTTTGGCGTCCGGCCAGGAAAAAATAGATATGAATGCGTAAAATGTTGTACTGATAATTAGATAGGTATAGGTCATACGTACGTAGTTATTAATCTCTCAAACTCTTAAAGATAAACGATTGCCTCTCTTTATCCATGCCAAAAGACGTTTTTACCGAATCTCACTGCCGTAACGAAGTCAATTTTAGGATAGTAGCTTCTGAACTCGAGCATAGTCTTCGGGAGTATCTACATCATCGCTGCCTTGAGGAAAATCTACTGAAGCAGCCTCAGATACGTAGCGGGCAATGACTTTTTGCGCACCAATCTTTCCTTGCAGTTTTAGTAATTCCCGAAAGAGGGAGACGGCAAATAAGGCCGGAACTCCCAGCACATCGCGGTAAGCGGAAGCCACTAGCGGTTTACGCGTATCCTTATGAACTTTTATGAGTTGTTTTAGCAGCTCCTCATCTACTAGAGGCTGGTCGCATAGCATAATGATCGCTGCGCTGGGCACTGGAGAAAGTGACATGGCCTTTTGGATACCAGTGCTGATAGAAGAGCCCATGCCGGAGGCCCATTCGGCATTGTGAACAGTTGTTACTCCTAAGGTTGCCACCTCTTTCCACACCGGCTCCTGGTAAGCTCCCGTTACTACTACTACCTGCTCACTGACCAACTGGGCGGTACGCACTGCTCGCCGCACCAGCGACTGACCCTGGATTTTCATCAGTTGTTTGGGTTGTCCCATTCGGCGAGCTTCCCCGGCGGCTAGAATAATAATAGCAATCATATCGTAGGATTTTGAAACAACGAGTAGAATACACTAATAATTACTCCTAGCAGCATCATCACAAAACTACTGAGCAAGCAAAAAAGGATAATTTTAATGACTCCTTTCCAGCTTCGTTCCTGAAGAAAAGATGTGAACCCCCAAACAAAATACGCTAACCAAGCCAACTGATACACCAGGTTGAAGATTGCCGGATAGTAATACAATCCGGGTACGATTAGCAGGTAGATCAACATTCCTTCGGTCATTAGAAATGTATTTACCACCAGATGCTCGGCATAATTATAGCCCCTCCGCCTGAAGAAAAGGTAACTTAGTACTGCTAGTAGTGGGATAGACAAAAATGTTATGATATTGAAGTACTGGTAGATAAAGTTTTTTACAGCATTTTGCGTCTGCTGGGCAGTTCCTTCTGCCGACAGTGTTCCAGTATCACGGTATAACTGGCCAAACAAATCCAGGTTAATGGTGAGCAAGGTGACTGCAGCCGTAACGAATACTAGAAAACGGAGCGGATTGGAGTATTTCTTTCGTTCGCCCTGTAGATAGGCTCGAATGGTGGCTCCCGGTTTTAGTAGTAGTTCTTTAGCCGTGAAGAAAAAGCCTTTTTCCCAGCTTAGTGTTTTTAACACTTCGTTCCATATATACTGAGTAGTTATTCGGGGAGCGATATTATTTTCTATACTTTCTTGCCCAGAAGTCTCTATCATAATTAGTGCATTCTGTCCCACAAAGGGAAAAAATTCCAAAATCTGGAAAAGCGACCTGTTTTAGGGGTATTCTGCCTTATTTATCAACGACAATTGGTTGATTGATGCCTCTCCAAGCTGTAATTTAACACGAAAATTATTCTATTCATGCCACCGGAATTTACGCTTACTAAACACCATCAGCATCAGTTTTCCCTACCTGAAGACATTAGCTACCTTAATTGCGCCTATATGGCACCGTTATTAAAATCGGTAGAAGAGGCGGGTATTATTGGTTTGCAGAAGAAAAGATTGCCTACTCAATACGGCCATTACGAGTTTTTCGAGGAAATTGATCACATCAGAAAATTATTTGCTCGGTTAATCAATATTTCTGACTATCAACGAGTTGCTATTATTCCTTCGGTTTCCTACGGTATGGCCATCGTTGCTAAAAACCTACGAATTTCTAAGGGTGAAAATATCGTCGTCGTAGGCGAACAGTTCCCTAGTAACGTATATCCTTGGCGCAAAAAAGTCTCAGAAGCTGACGCTGAGTTACGCACAATTGCTGTCCCCTCTGGGTTGGAGAACCGAGGATTACGGTGGAATCAGTATTTACTGGAAGCTATTGATAATCAGACCTGTATGGTTGCTATTCCGCATACCCACTGGTCGGACGGTACGCTCTTTAACCTGCATGAGATCAGGCAGCGAACGCATGAGGTAAATGCCTTACTAGTAGTGGACGGCACCCAGTCAGTAGGAGCTTTATCCTTCAACGCAGCCGAAATCCAGCCTGATGCTTTGATTTGCGCGGGTTATAAGTGGCTGATGGGGCCTTATGGCATCACTTTGGGTTTCTTTAATGACTATTTCGATGAGGGTGAACCACTAGAAGAGGGGTGGATTGCCCGCTACAAGAGCGAAGATTTTACTAACTTAGTCAATTACCAAGACCATTATCAACCTAAAGCTCTGCGTTATGATATGGGTCAGCGAAGTAACTTCATAACTATTCCCATGATGGGAAGAGCCCTGGAAGAAGTACTCGATTGGCGACCGGACTATGTACAGTCTCATTGTCAGGAAATCACCAATAGTTCAGTAGCTAGGCTAAGGGAATTGGGCTGTTGGGTGGAAAATGAAACCCAGCGAGGAAGGCATCTTTTCGGGATACGATTACCATCTGGAGCATCTATGGAAACCCTGCAAAAAGGGCTCAAGAACGCTAAAATCAGCGTTTCAGTACGAGGCGACTCTATTCGGGTATCTCCTCACGTGTATAATCAGGAGCAGGATATAGACCGTTTAGTAGATAGTATTCAGCAGGTACTATAAAAAAACCCCGAGTGCAATTAAGCACTCGGGGCCAACTATCAACCTTAAACAAACGCTAAGAAAAAAATCCTTGCGCATTAGGTATATTACAAAGTGCGTGCCAAAATTATTACAATCTTTCTTAAAATAATTACGAAAAGGCAACTTAACTTTTTTAACTATCTGTTCTAATAATGGTTGACTTGCTAACGAAGTTGAAATACTATGGCCCAATTTTTACCCCTCTTTCCGCTGAAGCTGGTTGCCTTTCCGGGTGAACAGCTAAACCTGCACATTTTTGAAGACCGTTACAAGCAATTGATCAACGAATGTATTGACGGAGGAACCCGCTTTGGTATTCCTGCTTACTTGGATGAAGCCATTGAATACGGCACCGAAATGAGTGTGGAGAAGGTAATTAAGGAGTATTCCGACGGCCGGATGGATATTGTAACGCTAGCCCATCGGGTATTTCAGGTTACTGAATTCATGAACCCGGCTCCCAATAAGCTTTATGCTGGAGGCGAAGTGGAATTTTTAGATAACGTCTACGATGAGGTTGACGAAATAACCCGGCAGCGAATGATTGAGCTGGTAGAAGAACTTTTTGAGGTATTAGACTTATCTGATAATATCAGAATTGCAGATGATATCACCGTTTTTGATCTGGGGCATAAAATTGGGTTATCGTCTCAGAAAAAGTATCAACTACTACAATTGGAACGGGAAAGCACCCGACAGAATTTTGTGGTAGACCATCTTGAAAAGACCATTCCGGTTATTCGGGAAATGGAGCAGGCCCGGGAACGTATCCGAATGAATGGCCATTTCCGAAAATTTGATCCGTTAGATTTTTAAAGCAGCAAGAGTGTAGCTTATCAAGCAGGCCTGCCAAACGGTGGACTACTATTGTACGGCAAACCGAAATGTCTGTCGCCGCTCTTGGGAAGCTAGTTCCAGAAAGTATATTCCCGGTTTCATTCCTGACACATCGGTCCTCCAATCGGAGTTCAGATTTCCTGTGCTGAAAGCCCAGCTATCGTATACTACCCCACGAATGTCTGTAATTTTTACCTGTGTAATGTCGGTCAATGGTGTATCTCTATCTATCGTTGGCCAGTCTGAGACGGGGTTAGGATACAGAACGGGAGGTGGAAACTTATTATTAGTACCATTAAAGCCAGTGACGATAGACGTCCAATCCACCAGGCCAGGCGGGGGAAACCCTACTGATTGATCCAAGAATATACGAAACTCTCCGGGAGCTAACGAGAGCACTTGATCACCGCTCACTACTTCGTATTCTGAGCCGGAAAAGAAATCGTACCAGGTACCAGTACGCTAAAAGATGGAGTCATGGTACCACGCGTCACTCCGAAATTTCCGACAATCGTTACGTTCATAGCCTCGTGGCTGATGTTGATTTGGCGAAGTTGACCACTGGATGTCCAGGAAAACTCGCCACCTTCAAACACCTCATTATAGTCGTTTACTAAGTTTATGATGGCCGCTTTTGCTTCGTACAGCCGCTTACGACCTTCGTCCGAGTAATAGTTCAGGTCATCAGAGTTGCCCCAGGGAATGGGTTTGTTACCAACCCGACCATTGTAGTCAATAGAGAAGTCGTAGCCCAGTTCACCAAACTGCCAGAACATCTTGGGCCCTGGCAGGGTGTAGAAAAATGTCGAAGCCAGTTTGATTCGTTCCATTGCCGTACTAAGGTCTTTGATATCATAGTCACCACTGGACAGACCTTCGTTCAGGGCGCGTACCATAAGCCGTTCTTCGTCGTGGCTTTCCATATACACCATCAAATTTTTATTCGTCCAACCCCGAGTGCTTGATAACGACCAGTTTAGATCAGTTTCGGTTTTACCATTGATCACATCGTTATAAGGGTGATTCATATTTCCCCACAGCATCATACCGTAGTCAGCCAGCACCTTCTCCTCATTATTCGCACCTAAGTGTTCCAGAATGATATAGGTATTCGGATCAATCGCCCAAATCTGATCGGCCATCCGGTTCAGAAGATCAATCCGAGATTGGTCGTAACTGCTCCAGGCCCCCACATCGTTCGGGTCTTTTCCGGTGTTTTGCGTAAACCCTTTAGAAAGGTCAAAGCGGAAACCATCGAATTCAAATTCCTCAATCCAGTAGCGATTCACATCGTCTACATAGGCCTGGGTATAAGTGCTTTCGTGATCGAAATCGTAGCCAACATTGAAGGGGTGAGCAGCCACCGAATTAAACCAGGGACTATTTTCCGCCGGACGGTTATTCGCTTCATCCCAATACATCCGCACCATCGGGCTCTGCCCAAAGTGATGGTTGAGCACCATATCCAAAATCACCACAAAACCTTCGGCATGGGCCTGATCAATAAACTCCTTCAGATCAGTATCGGTACCGAAGTATTTATCGGGAGCTAAGGCGTAAGAAGGATTGTAGCCCCAGCTTTCGTTACCTTCAAACTCCATAATGGGCATCAGTTCAATAGCATTTACCCCCATCCGTTTCAGGTAGCTTAGTGTATCAGTCAAATCATCGTAGCTGTGCGATTCCAGGAAATCACGCAGCAGTAATTCGTACACCACTAATTCTTCGTTCGCCGGTCGGCCGCCCACTACTTCCGGAAATTGCCACTCGTAAGCCGCTTGTCCGGTTTGTAATACGGTAGCTACGCCAAATTCAATTCGGGTATACTCCGGCAAATTGGGATATAATGATTCGGGAATAGCACCGTCGTTGTACGGATCGGCTACCTGATCGGCGTAGGGGTCACCTACTTTAATGGTACCGTCCACCCAGTACTGGTACACGTAGGCTTGCTGAGGGGTAAGTCCTGTCACCGTGAACCAGAAGTATTCGCCGTCAGGAGTTTGGTTCATTTGGTAAGCCGGATCAATCTGCCAATTGGTGAAATCACCCACCAAGTACACAAATTCTTTCTGCGGAGCCAGCAGCACCAGTGTAGCCTGCGTTTGATCGTTAGGACTGTAATTTATACCCTGCGTAGCACCTTCAGGAAGTTCAGCCACCGTATTTTCCGCGCGTACTACTAACTGTAATTCCCGATTGCTTTCTACCGCCTCTCCTTCAATGGTAGCCAACACTTTTACCTGAATGGTTTCGGTTGCTGATACCACGTATTCATAGGATATCTTGGTAGCATCAGTTAGGGAGGCTACTGACTGAAATCCGCTTCCGTTATCAATCTGCATTTCCAGGGAAGAAGCCGTGCCGGAGGCTTCAGCAATAATCGTCAAACTGCCTCCGGCTACCACAAAGCTTTGATCATTAGCTGGCTCGTTGAACCGAACGTAACTTCCCGGATTAACCGCTGCGAAGATATCACCGTCGGTATTGGATTTTCCCGTTTGCGTGCCATCGGCATTACGGAAAACCAATCCGAGTTTAAACGCTGGAGTGCCCGAAGGCACACTGTAGTATTCACGAATGCTCAGCAGGGTAATTTGCCATTGATTAGGTTTATCGGCTACGGCGGTCATCTCACCAACCCCGTCGTCCTGCCCCCAGTTGCCGACTACATTTTCCCAGGTAATTCCATCCGGCCCGGAAAGAATGACGCCCGAGTGCATATATACTTTTTCGGCACCTACTAATCCGGATACCCCCTGAGCAGCATTGTAAATAATAGTAACCTCTTCGTCTAATGAAGGCACTTCAGGCGAAAGGGTAACAATCGCTATCGTTGAGTCGGAAGTAGACTCAAACCGGTATTCACCGTTGGTATCATTAAAGAATATATCGTATATCCCGGCCGGGATAGGAATATTAGGCCCATCTTGCCTACCCGTTCCGCTAGGAAACGCTGTAGCTCCCCAGTTTACATCCCAGTTGTTATTTGCCCGGAATTTCAGTTCGCCCGCACTCAGGCTAAAATCTTCTAACGTCCACTGGTGCTCATCTTCTTCATTCTGCACCATTGGCGTAGATTCATCCCAGCCTTTGGTAGTAGCGGTTCCGATAATACCCACTGTCTCGTAGGTAGTCTGACCGGCGGCAAACAACGGTAACAACGCTAATCCTAGCAGCGAAAAAAGAAATCGTAAAGAAATGAACATGTACTATAGGTTAGATAGCAATTGGCAAAGATAGAAAAATACAACTCATAAAATGAAGTATTAATAATATCGGACTGGATTTAGCAGCGGAAATTATAATATAGCTAACGTAAAGGTTTATCGGCAATTCAGCAGTGATAAATTTAACGGTGCTCTCGCTTCCCTATCCGGAATTTGTATCTTTACCACCTAGCTATGCAGAACACCGAATTATCAGGCTTTGGGGAGATTCTACTCTTTATTATTGGCGGCATCTCCTTCGTGCTTATCACATTGGTGGTGGCTCGTCTTATCCGGCCTAACCGGCCTAACGAAGAAAAGCTTACTACCTACGAGTCGGGGGAGGACCCACTGGGCTCAGCCTGGGGGCAGTTCAACCCCCGGTTCTACGTGATTGCACTGATTTTTATATTGTTCGATGTAGAGATCGTCTTTCTATTTCCCTGGGCCACAGTGCTGGGGCAACCAGAATTAATTGAGCAGACCAACGGAATCTGGGGCTGGTTTGCTTTAGCTGAGATGCTCATCTTTGTAGTAATCTTGGCGCTAGGATTAGCTTACGCCTGGGCGAAAGGTTTTCTAGACTGGGTAAAACCACAGACAAATTTAGCGAAGTACGATTCGCCCGTTCCGTCAGAATTATATCAGCAGATTAACAAGAAATACGAAACCAGCAGTGAGGCTTAATTTATGGGAGGATTATTAGACCAACAGTTTGGGCAGGGTGGAATTATCGTCACCAAAGTGGATGACCTGATTAACTGGGCTCGGCTATCATCGCTGTGGCCGATGGGCTTCGGATTAGCCTGCTGCGCCATTGAGATGATGTCGACCTACGCTTCTAACTTTGATCTGGATCGCTTCGGGGTGTTTCCCCGACCGTCGCCCCGGCAGTCAGATGTGCTAATTGTGTCAGGCACGGTTACCTTCAAAATGGGCGACCGAGTGCGGCGACTATACGAGCAGATGGCTGAACCGCGCTACGTAATCTCGATGGGTTCCTGCTCTAATTGCGGTGGTCCCTACTGGGAACACGGCTATCATGTAGTAAAAGGAGTTGATAAAATCATTCCGGTAGATGTATACGTACCAGGTTGCCCACCCCGGCCCGAAGCACTGATTGGCGGAATACTGAAATTACAGTAGAAGATTCGTAACGAATCGCTGATGGCTCCAGCGGCATTGGAAAAAATTATGGCCAAGAAAAAAGCAGAAACTAACTCCGAAACTGTATGAGTTTTGAAGACGTAGTTCAAAAGATTGTTCAACGCTACGGAGAGGAGTGCGTAGTGAGTGTAGATGAAAACGCCTCGCCGGCTATTGTACAGCTAGAAGCTAAACAGCTACTGGATGTATGCCGCTTTCTCCAACAAACCGAAGAGTTCTATTTCGATTATTTATCATGCATAACAGGTATTGACAACGGCCCCGAATCCGGGGCGATGGAAGTAATCTACACCCTCAATTCTATTCCTTACGAACACCAGCTATCGCTCAAAGTAGTCGTCAATCGTAATCAATCCGAAGAAACATTACCGGAAGTACCCTCAGTGGTTTCCATCTGGCGCAGTGCCGAATGGCACGAACGGGAAGTATACGATTTGCTCGGTATCCGTTTTACCGACCACCCCGACTTACGCCGCATTCTACTCCCCACCGACTGGACCGGCCACCCTCTCCGCAAAGACTATCAGGAACCGGAAAAGTACCATGGAATCGGAGTTAAATATGAATCTTGAATATCGGATTACCCTCCCTTGAAAACCCCCATTCTCTAATAATCTCCTTCGGTAGAGTAAGCTAACATTTTTCCGTTATTTACGTATATTTACACATACGAAATGTAAAATTACGCAAACGTTATGGCTTCTTCATTTAATTCAGACGCCTTTCACATGGACGATCTTTCCTTAGTAGCCCAAGCACAAGATGGGTTGGATGCTCAAACGATTACTACTTTCCGTGAACACGCACAGTTCAGCAAAGAGGTGATGGCGGGCCTACTCCATATCACGCCAAAAACTATCGATAATATGAAGGCCAAACATAAGAAAATCGGAGTTGTACAAGCTGAAATTCTGTTGAGTCTCATCCGGCTTTTCTCCCGAGGAGAACAATTGTTTGGTAGTATCGATGAATTCAAAGACTGGCTAGGTTTTCCGCAACCGGCTCTGGAAATGCAACCGCCTAACAAGTTCCTCTTTAGCGTTACGGGCATTCGGCTGGTAGAAGAGTGTTTGGAACGAATAGAACAGGGGTACGCTGCCTGAAGATATATGCTGGTATACCGAATTGTTAGCAACAAATACGCTAACAGCCTATATGCCTCGGGGATTCCGGGCCGATGGAACCAGCGAGGTGAGTTAGTTATTTATACGGCGGCCTCGGCTGAAATTGCCCTATTGGAGAACATGGCTCACCGCATGGGGCAAGGAGGGTTTATGAGAAATGAGTTTTCCTGTATGGAAATAGAAGTGCCTGACACGTCAATACAGGTGATAGATAGAGCAGACCTGCCTTCAGATTGGAGCAGTGCTTCTCCTTATAGCCAGACTAGTAGCCTTGGTTCTTCTTGGTATCAGGATCGTACGTATTTATTGTTGCAAGTGCCTTCCGCCCCGGCTCCTACAGGCATTAATTATTTAATTAATGCCACCCATGCATTATTTCAGGAGGTACAATTGATCAAGAGCTACCCGTATCCTATTGACCATCGCTTCGCCAAGCTGGACAAGGATCTTACCCAGTACTTGAAAAAAAATTGAAGTGAAAGAAAAGTAGGATGAAAGGTTTCTATCTGGCAATACTAGTGCTTATCGTTGCTTGCTCTCCCCGCCAAAGCCCAGATCAGCAAAAGATCAACTATTTAGGGCAAGAAGTACCCGGTGATATTCCTGAAATATTTGGCAGTGGAATTATCTCTGTTGAGAATAGATTTGATATGGGATTCACCATGTCACCTGATGGTAGGAGTGTAGCGTTTGGAGTAGCTCACGAAAGCGACCCAACTGAAACGTCTATATATCTCATGAATTTGGTGAACGAGGAGTGGACTGCTCCGAGTAAAAACTTTCTTCCCGATAACGTAAATACGTTCTTCCCAATGTTCAACCCTTCAGGGAACAAGCTCTATTTCGCCAAGTCGACCGATGGTTCACCAACCGATTTGTGGGTTGCTGACTACTCGGGCAATAAAGCTTCTGACCCTCAACCTTTAGATTCCATATTTAACTCTAGCTCCCGAGAGGCAGGCCACGGAGTGTCAACGAGTGGGTCTTTTTACTTTACTTCTAATCGGGATGATCAATACCAATGCTGTGGGGATGTGTATCTTTCTGAACCTGGACCGGAAGGCTATACCGCTGTTCAAAAGGTAGATGCATTAAGTTCTGTGGAGGATGAAGAAAGCTTGTTTCTATCTCCCCAGGGTGATTATATCATTATTCAGTCGTGGCGGAATGAATTTGAATCCAAGCATGATCTGTACATCAGCTTCAAAACGAAAGCAGGCGAATGGACTAGGCTGGAAAGATTAAACGCTCAGATTAACAGTCAAGAAATTGAGCAGCGGCCCTTTGTGTCGCCGGATAGAAAATACCTGTTCTTTAGTAGAACGAGTGTCATTCAAGCAGATGGTCAGGTTAGCTATGATTCGGATATATACTGGGTAAGCACCAAATCTGTTTTCAGGCCTTATTTATACAACGATGATATTGATACCGAAATAGCGTATGATGAGCCATTTCAGTTGGATTTGCCCGAGGATTTATTCAAAGATGTGGATGATACTAAATTGTCCTACAAAGCATCATCAGCGGACAATACTGCGTTGCCCGACTGGATAAGATTTGATTTTGGTAACTTATCCTTAAGTGGGACTTGGAAATCAAAAGAATCGCTGACTATCAAAATAACCGCGACTGACAGCTTAGGAAATAGTGGGGAATTCAAACTTCAGTTAAAGATTATTTGAGTTAGATTTCTCTCACTACATTGATCATCTTATGGATTTTAGCGGGCACATCATTTCAACTTCACACTATTCATCACTTTCTGGGCGGTGGGCTGCCACTGTTCTTGCTGACGAAGGGGGCAACTGAAGGTGAATACCAGTGTTTTTCCCTGGTGAATGGTGTACTGTACAAAGGTGTAGGTGTGCACCGGTGGTTTGGGTACTACCGCATTTTCGTCTTCCTTTACTACTGAGGTAAACTCAAAAAAGGCAGCCTGCACTTTGTCTACCGTCCGGATGCCTTCATCCAGGAAATCCACATCGTCGTACAGTTCCATGAGGCTGGAGCGATAGAAATCTTTCAGAATGGGCAGATCGTTGGCCTGCCAACGGGTGTTGGAGGCACTCACGCTAAAGTCAGCTCGCTGATCAGGGCTGGTATAGGCAGCCAGGGGCGGACGAGCCGACAAAATTTTACGCTGCATCTGCTCTTCGGTCATGGGCTGAAAAGATTCCGGCAAGCTCACACCAATTTCATCCGAAACCTTCACCGGCACCAGTTTATCTTCGTAAACCCGGAAACCCGTACTCAGAGTACTGAAACAACTTATCAATAATATTAATGTATACTTCATGATCACTACAGATCAAATTAGGCTATCAATTTAACGTTTCACCTATAGCCGATAGTACGAATTATCCCTCGGGAAACTTTATGCTATGTTAAAGGAAAACAGTATTCCGATAGTTCAGTTAAAGTGATTGTAACCACTACTATGCAAGAACAAACGTAAATACGATGAAAAAAGTAGCAAAATCGCTCTTCGCCTTGGTTTTAACTACCAGCCTTCTACTCACTGCCTGCGGCGGTGAAGAACCGGAAGGAACAGAAAGTTCAGACGATATGGTTTCAGAAAGTACTAACCCGGATGGTCAGCAACCGCTGGAGCTTAGTGTTGAATTTGAAACAGTAGAAAAGCGCATTCTAATCGCCTCACTAATGCGCCAGCGGAATGACTTGCAGTATCGTATTCAGGAAATCAAATCTGCTGCTGATACTACCATTAATACGGCCTCGCCCGCAGGAGATCTGGAGCAGCTTCAAACCTACGTTGATAGTATCGATAAGGAAATCGCTAATGTCCGCAATACTCCCAGCGAAAACCTGAGAGAAGCAGAAGAAACAGCTATGGCGGCTATTGAAGAAGCCGGGGCACTGCTACAGTCATCCTACATGCGAATTGATAGCGGTTTTTAGAACATCCCGTTCACTAGTTTAGAGAGTTCTGGTATTTACTCTGCCAGGATAATTTCTATAGTGTGTTAGCAACCGCTGTATGGCTAGGGTTCTAATGCTTGGGATTACAAATCATACCGAGCGATTTTTGAAGCAAGGTGTTGCTCTTAAATTAATGCACTAGTCTATCTCTTTCCCTTTTTTGTAGCGGATGGTTTTGGCCACATTGCCCAGGTCGTCGTAGTAAATCCAAGTGCCGTGCTTTTTCCCTTTGCGCCATTCGCCCTCCCACTTTAGTTTGCCATCGGAGTAGTATTGGCTTTGCCCCAAAAATTCAGAGTCACTATCCAGGCTGGGCACGTTAATCGGATACAGTTTCTCATTATTATCCGTTAACAACTTCATGGCCTTACCGGTAGTTATATCCTCCAGAATAACCGTATCGGCCTCAATCATAAACTGCCCCCGAGATATTTCCTGGCTATTCACCGAACCACTCTTTCGGTTGGTTTGCATGACGAAAAGTGTGTAGTTATTCGGAGGACTCAGGCTTAAGCTAATCTTCTCCTCTGGGATGACGTAAGTGCCAAAGATAGTGTCGTTTGCCGCTGGCGAAAACCCACTAAGCAGGCAGGAAATAATAAGCCACTCCATTAGTTTACCATAATTTTGTAGGCTACTACCCGATGATCGTTAAACGTTGGCACCAGAAGCAATTCCTGCTGGGGTACGTAGCCAATATCAGCGGAGTTAATTTCTTCGGCTTTGGTATCTAGCAGTTTCATAGTTTCGCCGCTGGCAGCCGCTATGTAGTGCACTTCTCCCTGCCAGGTAGACACGATATAATCTCCGTTCCGAAGTTTTACAATGCCGTCGGCCGAAGGAATATTTTCCAGCCAAGCTTCTTGCACCTGCTTACTTTCTAGATCGATGGGAGCCAGGAACCCACCTCGGGAAGAAGCCAGCAGCATCTGTCCTTCTTCAGCAAACAATCCGTTCGGTCGCTGCAACGCAGTATCTTCCATCCAGACCATCGGCTGTCCGCTGTCTATCATATGGATTTTGTCGTTGTCAGAATCAGAGACATACACTTGCCCCTGAGCGTTTACGGTAACATCGTTCAGGAAGGTAGCTCCTTCGATTGGATACTTATTCAAAATTTCGGCATTAGCAATATCGATCTCCACCACTTCGTCCAGGTCCGATACGTAGAGCTTACCATCAAATACTCCCATGCCTTTGGGGTCGTTCAGCCCTTCTACCCACTTCAGCACATCTACTACTCCGTCGGGGGCCAGCACCGTGATAAAGCCATCGCCATCTTTACTGTCTTTATTGAAGGTGCCAATATTGGCTACAAAAACCATATCACTTTCTTCGTCGTACAGCACCGACTCAGGAGTTTGCATGACAGTATCGGTAGCCCACTGCTGTTGCAGCGATACGTTCAGTCCCTGAACTTCAGCAGATTCGGCTGTAGTCTGGCTGTCTTCAGCCTGATTGCCAGAGCCACCGCAGGCATTTATTATCAAAAAAACGGAAAAAAGTAAGATCACTCGCATAGTAAAAAGGTTAGGTTCATGAAGTCAGTAATTTATAAAGCATTTCCTACCCGAGCAAGCCCAATCAGCGGGTGTAGGGCACTGTTTCTTTCGCATCTACCGCATAACCCCACTTGTGAATATATTCCATACCGGGACGAAAATCATCGCCTTGCTCTTCAAGCTTCTCGATGAGTAGGCTATCCAGATTTTTTCGGAGATCAGCGTATTCTGGTTGATCTATCAAATTATTCATCTGGTAGGGATCGCTTTGATTGTCAAACAACAGCCAAGGTCCACTTAAATCCCGAGTGTAGGTGTAGCGTAGCGTGACGATGCCCCGATACTCTTTACCACCGCGGTCGAAGCGGTTCCACTGACCAAAGGGCTGTACGCAGCTTATCAATGTTGTAGTATCGGGCAGTGGAAGTTGGTCAATCAGGTAGTCGCTAAAATCATAGCCTTCTACTGATGATGGAATTTCGGTACTGCTTAGTCCCAACAACGTGGGCATAATATCGTAGGAATTCATCAGTGCGGGATACTCACCGGGGGATACCTGCGGATGGCGAATCAACATCGGAACTCGGATAGATTCTTCATAGGGCTGCTGCTTCTTGTAGGCCCGGTGCGAGCCTAGCAAATCACCGTGGTCGGAGGTGAAAAGAATAATGGTATTATCGCTGGTTCCGGTTTCTTCCAGCGTTTGCAATATATTAGCAACCTGATCGTCCAGTGCGGTACAATGAGCGTAGTAACCCGCTAAGTCAGCTCGTACCATGGAATCCATTTCCGGCGGCACATTGGGGTGAAGCTGCATCTCGTGGGGCTCGTACATATCCAGATACTCTTGAGGAGCAGTTCGGTAGGGTGCGTGGGGCGTTCCCCAACTTACAAACAGAAAGAATGGTTGTTCATCCTGCGCACGGTCGCGAATATACTGCTGGGCGTCTTCCGCCTGGGCAATGGCGTCGTAACCATCCCACAATTTCTTTTCCGGCGAGTTGGCGGTATAGTAGGCTGAGTTATTGTAATTATGCGAACACTCCAAAGCCTTCCAATACTGAAAACCCTGCCGACGAGCACCCGGCGGAGTAAAACTGCTTCGTCCTCTCCCGTCGAGGTGCCACTTGCCAATGTAGCCGGTCTGGTAGCCCTTCTTAGCTAGTACCTCGGCAATGGTAGTAGCGGCAGTATCCAATTGCACATCGTTCATAAATAACCCGTGGGTGAGTGGGTGCTGCCCCGTCATCAGCGAAGCCCGATGAGGCGTACAGACCGGCATACCCGAGACGGCATTGTATAGGTTGGCACTCACCGTAGCTAACTGATCAATATGTGGGGTTTTTACATTGGGATCGCCCCGGTAACCAAACGCCTGCGCCCGCCACTGGTCAGTATGCAATATCAGAATGTTGAGTGGTTTTTCGGACTTTGGCGAACTACAAGCTCCAAGAATGAATAGTACAGTCGCTATAAGCAACAGATTGATAGAACCACTAAATGGCTTAAGAGAGAAGGTTGGCATTAGTAGATAATAGGTTGATAGTAATTTTACTCTTAAGGTGGCAATTGAAGTTTATCCCTTTACCCAGCTTACCTTTTCACTAATTGGATTGCGCCGCCCTTCGGGCCACTTGCTAATTTTAGGCATTCCCAAGTAAAAGAACCCGAGTAGCTTATCTTCGGGGGCTAGCCCGAAGAAAGATTTGGCTTCCTCGTAGTAGGTAACTCCTCCGGTGCCCCAATAACCGCCAATTCCGTAAGCTGAGGCGGTCAGATACATATTCTGTACGGCACAGGCCGTCGCCGTAACTTCTTCAATCTCGGGTACTCGCTCTTTTGGGTCTCGTTTCATTCCAATGGCAATAATATGCGAACACAGTAGTGGTTTCTTCTGGAGCTTGTCGTACTTCTTCTGGTCAAAAGAGCCGTCGGCTTCGGTCACTTTACGGTACAAATCTGCCTGGAAATTGGCGAGTTTTTGTAAACCTTCGCCCGAAAATACTACGAAGCGCCAAGGCTCCGTAAGTCTGTGGGTCGGTGCCCAGTTGCCATTCTCCAGCATAGCTTCTACAATGGCATCATCCACAGTTTCATCGTTAAATACTGCCGGATAAAGTGATCTTCTATTTTGAATAAGTTCGCTAGCTTGTTTGGGAGTAATACTCATGAATTTAGTGTTAGAGTGCTAAAGTGTTACGGTGTTATCGTGTTTGGGTAAATCGTACTTAAACACGATAACACCTGAGCACAATAACACTCTCGAATATAGCACCTTCGCTAAATTATTCGTATGATTAGGTATAAATCTACGGTTGTTTATGAGCTTACGAATCGATTTATCAGGTCAGCATATTCTAGTAACCGGGGCTACCCGGGGTATTGGCCGGGCTATTTCCGAACAGTTAGCCGAGGCTGGGGCCAAGGTAGCCATCCACTATTTTCAGAGCCGCGATACGGCTCAACATCTAGCCGAGAATATTGGGCATGGTGCTCAGTCATTCCAGGCTGATTTAGGAAAGCCGGTAGAAGTACTTCAGCTCTTTCACAATATACTGGATAAATTTAAGCGAATAGACGGAGTGGTAAACAACGCTGGGATTGCTATTGGTGCCTCAGTGGAGGGCGACGACATTGCCTTCACGGATAGCTGGTCGCGAACCATGCTAGTGAACCTACACGCCACTGGGCTGATTTGCAAGAAAGCAATTAATCATTTTCAGGAAATTGGCGGCGGACGCATCGTGAATATTGCTTCCCGCGCCGCTTTTCGGGGTGATACCAGCGACTATCTGGCTTACGCAGCCTCCAAAGGCGGTGTGGTAGCCCTCACTCGCTCTATTGCCCGTGCCTACGGTAAGCAGGGTATTAAAGCTTTTACCGTAGCCCCTGGCTTCACCAAAACCGATATGGCTACCGATTTTATTGAGAAATACGGAGAGGAGTACGTGAAGAATGATATTGCCCTTACCTCACTGACTAAACCAGCTGATATTGCCCCTACCGTAGCATTTCTGCTTAGTGGCCTTTCCGACCACGCCACCGGGGCAACCATTGATATTAACGCCGGAAGTTACGTGCACTAATTTTAATGCAACCAAAGCCAGCCGCTGCTAGTTAAGTCCTTAATGGAAGAATCACCACCTCAGCAGGAATCGCCATTGCGGCAATCACCATCGTACCTACCATTGCGGGTTGAACCTTGGATGCGCGGACTGCTGTTACTCGCGGGAGCTTACAACATTGGTTGGGGCGCATTTATCTATTATCTTCCTGCCTCTTTCTACCAGTGGGTTACCGAATCTACTTCAACTGTCCCCGCACTGATTAAATGGCAGGGAGCAGGTGTATTATTATTCGGGGTTGTCTACGTAGTAGGAGCCGTTTACCCGCGCCGATTCTGGTGGATAGTGCCACTGGGCATTTTATCTAAAACGGTAGGAGCCATTGGTTTTTACTACATCGTGATGCACCAAAGCATTACCCGACCTTATCTCTTCCATCTAATTATGAATGATCTGGTTTGGTTGATTCCGCTGACGATTATTTTTGTTCGAATGTTACAGGTACGAAAACAACAAGCTATTCATGAACCGGTTGCCTGAGTGGGTTGGAATGCTGCTACGTTTTATCGGATTTGCCAACGTAGCCTGGGGCCTCACATTTATTCTGATTTCCGAAGGGTTATTTCGCTGGGCGCAGATGGAGGTACCCACCGTGCTGCTACCCTGGCATATGATTGGGGCCATTGCTATGATTTTTGGTGTGGCTTACTACCTCATTTCTTTCAACCCGGTGAAGGGTTTGTTAATACTACTACTAGGCTTTCTGATGAAGCTGGTTGAGCTAATCGCGGTGGTGGCTAGCTGGATTGCTGAGGTGCTTACCCACCAGATGGTGCTGTACTTTGCCGCTAAAGATTTTTTGTGGATAGGTCCGCTGGGAGTGATCCTCTACTACGTATTCCGGGAATGGCAGGCCCCTATTGATGCCAAAGAAATTAATCCCGAACAGCCTATTTCTCAAACCCTATCGCGCTTTTCTACCAACCAGGGAACCGACCTCTCTCAGCTGTCGTATCAGCAACCGGTGTTGTTGATTTTTCTCCGGCACTTTGGCTGCACCTTCTGCCGTGAGGCTCTGCACGAAATCTCCGAAAAATACCCCCAGATTGAAGAAAAGGGAGTAAAAACGGTACTGGTGCATATGGGTAGCCCGGAGCAGGGGCAACTTTATCTTAAAGAAAACAATTTGATGGGAGCCGAGCATATCAGCGACCCGGAGTGCCAACTGTATAATCTGTTCCGGCTTCGCCGAGCCCGGTTCACACAGGTATTCGGATTACGAGTCTGGCTACGCGGCTTCAGAGCGGGAGTGCTGCACGGCTACGGTATTGGCAAGCTAGTAGGTGATGGGTTTCGCATGCCGGGAGTTTTTCTGATTTACCGAGGTGAATTACTCAAAAGCTACAAACACCAATTTGCTTCCGACCGCCCTGACTACGTTTCGCTGGCTAACTGTGAAGTTTCGTTATAGATGAAACAGACATCTTTCTTCAGCCATTTGGGCTAAACTACTCTCTCTCCACCGAATAAGTAATTCCATCTACCAATGCATCGTAAATTACCTGCTGGATGTTGGTGCGGGTATTGAGTTTGTAGAGTCGGGTATTGTTGCGAGTGGGGTGAACGCGGTTCGATAAAAAAACGTAGAGCAAATCGTGCTCCGGATCAGCCCAAGTGAAGGTACCGGTAAAGCCAGAGTGGCCGAAGCTGGCATCACTACTGCTCATGGCGGCATTACCGGTAGGCGAACGTTCCAGGTTGGGTTTATCAAAGCCTAGTCCACGGCGGTTATCGTTTTCGGGAAACTGGTAGCGGGTAAATTCATTGATCGTTTCCTGACTGATGTAGCGCTTACCGGCGTATTCACCACCGTCCATATACATCTGAATGAGCTTAGCCAGATCATTAGCGTTGGCAAACAGTCCGGCATTCGCCGAAACCCCACCCATCATAATAGCTCCTTCGTCGTGCACTGACCCATGAATAGGCTGACCGCGAAAAAGATAGTCGTTTTCAGTAGGTACAATCCAGTCTAGCGGAAAACTCTCAAATGGACGAAAGCCCAGGGTAGTCGCTCCCAGCGGACCGTAAAAGTTTTCGTTTATGTACGTAGCGTAATCCTGTCCTGATAGTTCTTCGACAATTTCGGGAAACAGGTAGAACGCCAATCCTGAATACAGGTACTTAGCTTCATCTTCTAGCGGCGACTTTTTAATGGCTTTGTAAATCTTTTTCTTTTTGTAATTGCGGTGCAGCCACATATTATCAGTTAGCTTAATCGGAAACTGACGAGACGAATCGGCGTCGATTGTGAACCACTTGTAGCTGCCGTTATTGCGTAGGGTGCTCTGCCAGTAGGGAATCCAGGGTTTGAATTTAGCCTGATGCGCCAGAATCTCCCGGAAGGTAGCATCATCTTTATTGGAATTCCGAAAGTAGGGCAGATAATCGCCCAGCGTAGCCGACAGATCGAATTTACCTTCGTCGTGCAGTTTCATCAGTGCTGGTAAGGCCGATGAGATTTTAGTAATAGACGCTAGATCGTACAGATCATCCCGCTCCACCTTTACCGTATCGCTATACTCGTGCAGGCCGTAGGCTTCGTACATCACCACTTTGCCATTTTTCGCTACCAGCACCTGACAACCCGGAATGGCCTTGGCGTCCAATGCTTCGTTCACCAGCGAATCAATGCGGGGATACAGAATACGGGAGTCCAAGCCTACATCCTCAGGTAGCGTATAACCAAAACGTAAATCGCCCATCACGTCTATTCCATCACCCGATTGATATTTATTACCTATGCTCACTGGTAATCTGCCACTGGCTCCAACCCCACCGAAAATTAATTGAGCCGCCAATTCCTCGGTATGGCGATTATCCTGATAAGCCATAATCAACCCGTCAGCCTCCTGCGGATTAGGTAGTTTATCTAACACATAAGGGTTTTTGAAAACAGTTAGTACCGTATTTTCTCGCTGAGTGAGTTCACGCAGCAGCCCTTCCACTGAAGAAGATAGCTTGAGTCTATTGCGAGGATACTTACTATTGTCGTGCACGCTGACCAGTACTACATCATGATCAGCCACTTTGCTGCGAATCGCTTCTACGGCACTTGAACCCGCATCAGCCGCTATCATTGAGTGATCTACCTGAGTATACAAGCTTAGTGTCTTCTGAAAGGAGGTGATACTACTTTTGGCCCCGATGGCCACCGAAGCAATGCTCAACGTATCTAGTCGGCGGATGGGGAGTAGGTCGTTTTCATTTTCCAGAACCGTCAGGGCGGCCTCAATCAGCTTGCGGTTGAGTAACTCTCCGGTAGGGGTAGTCATTTCATTGGCAATGTTCTTCACCACTACCGGTTGATAATTATCCAGTCCCACCCACTGCTTTACGGCTAATATTTTGCGGCAACGCTCGTCAATTTGTTCCTGGGTGATAATTCCTTGTTCAATTGCTTTACGGATTTCGGCAATAGCACGGGGCACGTCTTCGGTAAATTCCAACAGGTCGTTTCCGGCCAGAATAGCATCTTTATCCACCACTCCCGGTTCATTTCCCGCAGTAACGCCCTTCATGTTCATGGCATCGGTCACAATTAATCCACTAAAGCCTAATTCGTCCTTCAATAGCTCAGTAATGATAGGCTTGGATAGCGTCGAGGGTAACCCTTCGGTAGGGTCTAGCGCGGGAATGTTCAGGTGGGCGACCATTACTCCGCCTACTCCGGCCTCAATCAGCTTGCGGAAGGGGTACATCTCTAGTGAATCCAGCCGAGTACGGGGGTGGTTAATTTGGGGAAGGGCATAATGAGAATCGGTATCGGTATCACCGTGGCCGGGGAAGTGCTTGGCGGTAGTCAGGATGTGTTCGTCCTGCATCCCACGCATATAAGCAATTCCTTTGCGAGCTACGTTCTCTTTATCTTCGCCAAACGAACGGAAATTGATGACCGGGTTGGCCGGATTGTTATTCACATCCACCACCGGAGCGAAGTTCATGTGCATTCCGGCTCGTTTCATCTGTCGAGCTACTTCCAGTCCCATTTGGTAGAGCATATTATCATCCTGAATGGCTCCCAGCGTCATCTGAAACGGATAACTGATAGTGCTATCCAGCCGCATGCCAATGCCCCACTCGGCATCCATTGATATTAACAAGGGCACTTCAGAAGCTTCTTGTAATTCGTTAAGCATCCGCGCCTGCCGGCCCGGACCGCCCTGAAAGAAGACCAGCCCGCCCACTTTGTAGTCGTGAATGAGTTTGGTTAATTCCTGGATATGCGCTCTGTCGCGGTTGGAGTAGGCCGCTACCGCAATAAGTTGGGCAATCCGTTCGTCGGGAGTTAGCGTTTGCAGCACTGAATCTACCCAGGCGCTTTGGGTATGCTGCAGAAAAGCGGGCTCAGAGGTCTGGGCCTTACTAAACAATGGTGCTAAAAGCAACCAAAAACCGAGTAACGGAAGACTAATTCTGTTCTTACTATTCATATCAGGGAGATAGTTTACGCGATCTTGTGTAAATTTCGTGCCAAAGAGGTAACGAAATTACTCTGATGATCGCATAAATAAAAACCCCGTTGGGCGCCGGAGGTTCCGAGCACCACAAACGGGGGTTTTTAAGGTTAGGCTAAAATAAGGGTTGGTTAGTATTTTTTTAATTATGGGCCTAACGGTTGAATAGTTTTAGCTTGGCTAGTTTGTAGGAATTAGTAGTCCATGTCGCCGGAGATGTCACCAGAATTCTGAAAAATTTCTCTCCCCTGAATCATCACCATCGCTCCTCTCACATTGAGGGCGGAATATTCGGTACATATTTTATAACTTTGACGCCGCTAACTACCGATTATATGACCTATCCTCAACTTAAGTTATTACCATCACTATTTTTTGCCTTCGTGCTACTTCAATTAGGCTGCACTTCTGAGCCACCCGCTGAACCTTCTGATCTTACCCAGGAAGTAGTCATCCCCAAACCGGTTACTGTGACCGCCACCGGCGGAAGCTTCGCGCTTACGGAGACGACAACAATTTATACCGAAGGCACCTCAGCTGATTTAACGCAAATTGGCCAGCACCTAGCCGACTATCTATCTCCCTCTACCGGTTTTGGTTTACCGGTGGAATCTGCCGATCAGGCTCCCGGCAACGGGCATATTCTGCTACGCCTGGACGAAACTGATACCGAGTTGGGTGAAGAAGGCTACGAACTCAATATTACTGAAGATGCTCTGACGCTTACGGCTCAACAACCTGCTGGACTTTTCCGGGGATTACAAACCATTCGTCAGCTACTGCCTCCCGAAATTGAGCGAGACTCGCCTCAGGAAACGAGTTGGAAAGTTGCCACGGGTACGGTTCGCGATTACCCGGTGTACGAATACCGCGGGGCGATGCTAGACGTAGCCCGTCATTTTTTTATTGTAGATGATGTAAAGCGCTATATCGATCTAATCGCTTTCTACAAACTGAATCATTAGCACTTACATCTGTCGGATGATCAGGGTTGGCGCATTGAGATAAAATCGTGGCCTAAGTTGGCCGAGTACGGCGGTAGCACTCAGGTAGGCGGCGGAGGGGGTGGCCACTACACCCAGGAAGAGTACACCGACCTAGTGCAGTACGCTCAGGATCGCTTTATCACCATTGTACCCGAGATTGATATGCCCGGCCATACCAACGCTGCGCTCACCTCTTATCCCGAACTGAATTGCAGCGGCAAGGCAGCCGAACTGTACACCGGTATTGAAGTGGGCTTCAGCACCCTCTGCACCGATAGTGAAGTTACCTATCAGTTTGTGGATGATGTGATTCGTGAGCTAGCCGCGCTTACTCCTGGTCCTTACATCCATATTGGTGGCGATGAGTCGCTCGCTACGCCGATGGAAGACTACATTCCCTTTGTGAACCGGGCGCAGGCGATTGTGCTGAAACACGGTAAGCAGGTATTCGGCTGGGACGAGATTGCCAATGCCGAACTGGTAGAGAATGCCGTAGTACAGTACTGGGCGGAGGCTGAAAACGCCGTGAAAGCCATTGAGCAAGGTGGGAAAGTAATTATGTCGCCCGCTACCAAAACTTACCTGGATATGCAGTACGATTCTACCACCGAACTGGGGCTGCACTGGGCCGCTTACATTGAGGTAGACAGTGCCTACATCTGGGAACCTACCGAAATGGTAGAGGGCGTAGACCGGGAACATATCCTGGGTGTGGAAGCCCCGCTCTGGTCGGAAACAGTGACTAATATGGATGAAATTGAATATATGGCCTTTCCCCGCCTGATTGGTATTGCCGAAATTGCCTGGACACCTCCTGCTGACCGACAGTGGGAAGACTACCGCACCCGCCTCGGCCGACACGCTCCTTATTTGAAAGCCCTAGAGATAGACTACTACGCTTCGGATTTGGTGGATTGGGAAGAAGATGAAAATTAGTGATTATCCCTGGCAGTCACTCCCCTGTATTGGAATCGCTGCTGCTCATCCTGCGCGAAAGGAGTGCTCGATTCGATGCTCATCGATGAAGCGTCATTCCGGACGTTCGGTAGCAATGGCGGACGAACGATCCGGAATCTCTAGCCACCAAGAAAAGTCAGCCACATGCTCACCGTTGTTTGCGGGAGATTCCGGCTATTTTCTTACACTTCGTTTCAGAAAATGCCGGAATGACGTGTTTTCATTGGATGATATTTAGAACTAGAACTGCTACTATTTTACAAACTCCATCGGTTGCCTACCTCCGAGACAGGAATACAGCCTTGATAACCGCCGGGAACGGGATCGTAGCTGAGCACACTTTCACCAATTTTTTCGGAAGACAGGTAGGCCCCCAACGCCATCGCTTTGATAGAGCGGTAAAAACCAACGGGCTTTTGTTCACCCACCGCAGTGCCCCAGACGGCTCCGTTGAAGGTGCCTGCCTCGGCCTCAGCGGCTTGTAGAATTTTCATGCGCTCTTTCTCATTGGCATCGGCAAAAGTTGACCCCACCAGTTGCTTACACTTTTCGTTGAATTGGGCGATTTCGGAGCGAATATGTTGCTGTGCTTCCGAACTATAGGTCTCAGCAATGACCTTATCAATAAAGCGATCAACCTGCACATCTAATGCTCCGGGAGTGTCGGTGCGGGGCAGAATGGTATCAATAAGGCTGGATATACACCGGGCTTCTTCATTGCTAAAAAATTGGGGTTGCCAATCCAGGTGGGCTTCGCTCTGGCAAGCGTTGAGTAGTGCCAATAAAGAGGGAGTCAGCGCGGTAGCTCCGGCTATCTGCCCGGTACGCCGAAGGGCGGTTCTTCTATTCATAGTATCAGATATTTTGTTTTTTTAGTTCTTCCACAGCATGATTTGCCGCTCGGGCTGAGAGAGCCATGTAGGTGAGCGAAGGGTTCACGCAGGAAGATGAGGTCATGCAAGCGCCATCGGTCACAAATACGTTCTTGGCAGCGTGTACCTGGTTCCACTGGTTTAGCACCGACGTTTTAGGATCGCGTCCCATGCGAGCGGTTCCCATTTCGTGGATACCGTAGCCCGGTTCGTGCTCCTGATCAAACCCAACAACGTCTTTCACTCCGGCTCGCTCGAGCATTTCTACGGCATCTTCCTGTATTTGTCGGTTAAGAGCCTTCTCATTCTCTTTAAACTCACAATCTATGGCCAACATGGGTTGGCCCCACTTATCCAGATTGTCAGTATCGAGCGTTACCTGGTTTTCGTGATACGGTAGGCATTCGGCAAAGCCGGTAATGAAAAACTCCCAGGGGCCGGGTTTGAGGATACTATCTTTGTAGTCGGCACCAAATTCGGAACGGTTAGCGGCCGCCGATGTTCCGGCTCGTCCTCCGCCTCCCTGGTAGCCAAAGCCTCGAAGGAACTTATCCGATTGGGGTTGCCCATCGAGGTTGACGTAGCGAGGAATATAGATACCATTGGGTCGTCGGCCCTTGTAATATTCATCATCAAAGCCTTCAACCTGTCCCATGGCTCCTACCCGGTAGGTATGGTCCATTAGGTTGTGCCCCAGTTCGCCACTGTCGTTACCCAACCCATTCTCAAACCGACTGGAAGTAGAATTAAGAAGAATCTGCGTGGTACTCAGTGTTGAAGCATTGCAGAAAATAATCTTCGATTTATACTCGATAGCCTCGTTGGTTTCCGCATCAATGATGCGCACCCCGGTAGCTTTACCCTTTTCATCGTCGTAGATAACGGACTGTACGATAGAGTAGGGACGAATAGTAAGATTACCCGTAGCGTGAGCAGCCGGTAGGGTGACGGCGTTGCTGCTAAAATAAGCTCCGTAGGGGCAACCCCGGCTACAACGGTTCCGAAACTGGCACTTTCCCCGGCCATTGAGCGGTTCGGTAAGATGGGCCGCGCGGCCGATAATCATATTCCGCCCCGGAAATTCGCTCTCAATACGCTGTTTTACGTGCTTTTCTACACAGTTGAGCTCCATCGGCGGTAGAAAATGGCTATCGGGCAGTTGTGGCAAGCCGAGTGCCTCGCCACTGATGCCGGCAAACTTCTCTACGTAGGTATACCAGGGCTCAATATCTTGGTAGCGGATGGGCCAGTCTACCCCGTGACCGTCTTTGGCATTAGCCTCAAAGTCGAGATCACTCCAACGGTAGGTCTGTTTGCCCCAGAGCAAAGAGCGGCCACCCATTTGGTGAGCACGTACCCAGAGGAAAGGCTTGACTTCGGTGTAGGGGTTTTCCTCGTCGTTGGCCCAGAAGTGTTCGGTATCCTTCCCAATAAATCCCGCTCGGATGGCTTTGTAATGCTTCTTTTTTTCTTCGGGTTTCAGTGCACCCCGTAGTTCCATATCCCAGGGGTCGTCGTTCATTGTCGGGTAGTCCTTCACGTGCTCTACAATTCTCCCCCGCTCCAGCACTAAGGTTTTCAGTCCTTTTTCACAAAGCTCCTTCGCTGCCCATCCTCCACTTATTCCCGACCCAATGACAATAGCGTCGTAGGTTACTTGTTTATCGGCATCAATATTATAATTAGCCATGCTGAATTTTTTGGTATACTAACAAATATAATGATTCACGCCAGATTTGATTGTAGAAAAGCCCTATGAGGACGTAAGTGAAGCAGTTGAGAGTGTAGTCTGATAATGATACACTATATTTGTGACCTAAATCTAGAAATCAATGAAGATAGTATTACAACTTTTTTTCGGGGCACTCATGATCATCGTATTATTTGGATGTGGCAATGGTAGTGATGTACTGGACGATATAGCTGATGTTGATGAAAACGACCCGGAAGAAATATTCGTGACGGCTAAAGTCAATGGAGTAGAGTTTAGTGCTCAGGGAGAGACTTTCGTTAATACGTCATCCGCCAATAATTCAGGGTTCTTTTCTTTGGCTATCGGTGCAGTAGATGTAGAACAGGGACGAGCCAAAGCAATTGCCCTAGCAATCGTAGCGATAGACCGGGAAGAAGTTCAAGTAGATGACACTTTCACTGAAACAGATGATAATGGATTTGGGGCTACGGCTGCCTACGAGGAAGGAGTAATAAGCGAGGAGGCCGAAATAGAAGCGGATAAAACTCAAGCGATAGCGGTAAAAATCACCGCGGTCGATCAGGAAAATCAAACCATATCAGGCGAATTCAGCTTCACCGCAATTGACGAAGATACCAATACTACCATTACGGTCACGGACGGAGTATTCAATAAAGTGCCACTTGATTAAGCCGTAGGTTCTCCTCATCTACTATTTTCGGTAGAGTCAGTCTACTCTTTTTCAAATCGAATTTTTATCGATCCTCTTGCCTATCCCACTCCAAAACAATATTTTCGTCAGTACAACTATCTAGACTAATTATAAATAATAGTTAACGTGATAACTCAGCCAATCTATGAAGACGAAGGAAACCAATGCCACCTGGAAGAAAGTTCGGAAGCTATTTAATGATATTCATCTGTGGATGGGCATTGGAGCCGGACTAATATTGTTCGTAGTTTGCCTAACGGGTACCATCTATACGTTTAGTTCGGAAATTCAGGAACTACTGGATCCGGAGAAATACGAAATCTCAGTGCAACCTGGTACCGAATTACTGTCGGCGGAAGCTATTGCACAGCGGGTAGAACAGGCCCTACCCGAAGGAAAGGTAACCACGCTGCGGATTCCGGCAGATGAAGCCCGAAGCTATGAAGTATCGGTACGTAAAGAGGGCGAACGACGAGGAACTACCTACCTGGTTGATCCCTACACCGCTGAGATTAAAGGCACCACTAAAGGAGCCGGATCAGAATTTTTTATGATCGTCTTCCGCTTGCACCGCTGGATACCGAAATTGGTCGACCCATTGTGGGTGTAGCTACCCTTATTTTTGTATTTATCATCCTGACCGGACTAATTATCTGGTTTCCCCAACGGCTTAAGTCCTGGAAGCAGGGCCTACGAATTAAGTTCAGTGGTAGCTGGAAGCGCACTAATCACGATTTGCACAACGCACTAGGGTTCTACTCATCATTGCTGTTGCTAGTTATGGCGCTTACCGGCCTTCAGTGGTCGTTTGAGTGGTACCGCACCGGATTGTACAACGTATTAGGGGTAGAGCGTAACCGCCCAGCGGAAGAATTTGATATCAAGCCCGAAGCCGGTAACTCGCTACTGGTAGCTGACTTTCTTCGCATTGCCGATGAACAACTTCCTTACGAAGGCGACTACCGAATATCACTGCCTGATGAGCCTCAGAAACCAGTGGCCATTACGAAGTACCAAACTGGCTTTTTTGCGCCCTCTACTGGGGACGCTTTGAAGTTAGATCCTTACACCGGAGAAGTGTTAACATTAGAGGTTTTTTCCCAGAAGCCCTGGAATGAACAGATTGCTCGCTCCATCAAAGCACTGCATATGGGCACGTTCTATGGCACCTTTTCCAAGATTATCTACTTCATTGCCTGCCTCATTGCTACCAGCCTACCCGTAACCGGTACAATTATCTGGATTAACAAACTACGTAAGAAAGCCAAACGCAAAGCTAGTCCACAAAAAACCCAACTCGCCTGATTATCTCCACCCCACTGTTAATTATTGGTCACAGTGAGTATATTAGGAATTATACCCTAATTCCTATGAAATTCATATTAGCTTTTCTTGGCCTCTTGCTACTGAATACGATGGCAATCGCCCAAGCTGATTTTCCCAGCACCACAATTAAAAATGAACAGCTTGAAGCGGTGGTGTATCTACCGGATGCCGAAGATGGCTACTACCGCAGTACTCGCTTCGATTGGGCAGGGGTGATTGGTAGTTTGCAGTACCAGAGTCACGAGTACTTTGGAAACTGGATGCCAGAGCATAACCCTACTAACCCAGAATCTATCAGTGGGCCGGTAGAGGCCTTTTACCCTATCGGCTACGAGGAGGGCGATATCTTTTTGGTAATTGGTATCGGAATGCTGCGGAAGCTAAGTGCCAAGCCTTACCATTTTATGGACCAATACGAGATTGTAGACGGTGGGCAGTGGGAAGTACTATCGGAAGATGATCATGTAACGATGGTGCAGACCCTGGAGCACGAGAGCGGCTACGCCTACGAGTACACCAAAACCATTCGCTTAGCAGACGGAGAACCTAAGATGATACTGGAGCACCAACTGAAAAACACTGGCAAGAAACCGCTGGAAACCACAGTCTACAACCACAACTTCTTTATCATCAATGGCGAAACCACCAGTCCCAACATAGTAACCACTTTTGGTTATGATCTAGAGGCAGAAGAGGGAAGAGGGTTCGGCGAAACTGAGGTTACCAAGGGAAATAAACTGATTTAT
>ERZ1740058.159-NODE-159-length-58120-cov-12.122139_pt1 | contig 58120 bp, 40 predicted proteins | sample MGYA00581745_ERZ1740058 | MGnify/ENA primary metagenome ERZ1740058 (study PRJEB43018, sample SAMN04849742) | marine metagenome | isolation source: floating plastic debris | place: Pacific Ocean | collected 2008-08-30 | study: EMG produced TPA metagenomics... | reverse complement strand
CAAACTTTTCCTCCACTTTAACCGGCCTGACCTTTATACGGATTGCTATAACTGGCGCAAACAATCTTACAAAACTCTCCTGCTCAACCTGACGTTCCGCTTGCGATGTGTTGATACCATGCGGTTTCTTTAAACAGAGCTAATGGCGCCACATAGGCCACGAATCCTGTTTACTGTTTGACCAAATTCAGAGCGAGTTTACGGCGCGACACTGCCTACAGTACTGCTTACGGCGTGGCAAATTTGCTTTTTGAATATCCAGATTAATCCGGCCAGCGTCGCCAATAAAATGCCGGTCAGTCCATAGGTGGCAGCCATGCCGATGCTTTGCCGAAACGGCTGAGCTGCGATGGGCGACAAAAACTGACCTAAAAACATGAAAGTGGTCAGCCCGCCCAAGGCTCTACCACGCATGGCAGCGGGAACTTCGTTGGCAACCCATACGTTTAAGTTAGGCATCATCAAACCCAAGCCAATGCCAACTGGCACCAAAATCAGCAGTACCAACCCGTAATTGCTCACCAATCCCAGACCGACATAGCCTAGCCCCATCAGCCCGAACGCGATCGCCAAAATGCTGATAAAGCTCAACTGGCGCTTCACTTGGCCATAGCGCATTGAGGCCAAAGCGCTGAAGAGAGTGGCGCAGGCGATCGCCAGCCCGGTTTGGCTGGCTCCGACATTGGCAACCTGCTGCAAATGGAACGGCAACTGCACTGGAATCATGTAGAAGGCAACCTGCTGCAGCAATACTGCTCCATAGATCAGCACGAGCAGCTTTATGGGCATGGGGACTTTGGCCGCTGTCGCACTGCCCGAAGTATTCACGGTCGCCCGGGGCGGCTCGTAGATTGCCAAGCTAATCGTTGGCAGCAGCAGCCAGGAAAATAGGTAGATCAGGAATGGCAACCGCCAGCTCAGATCGGCGATGAAGCCGCCCACCGATAAAAAGAGCACCCCGCCAAAGCCCATAAATGCGGCCTGCAGCCCCATGAAATTGGCGCGGGCTTCGTCTTTGTAATAGTCGGCAATGAGGGTGGTGGCACTGACCATAATGCCCGCCACCGCCAGCCCCAGCAAAGCCCGTCCACCTAGAATCGCAAACAGGGAATTCAACACAAAGCCGGAACTGCCGGCCAAGCCGTACAGAATGGCGGAACCCAACAGCAGCGGCTTGCGGCCAAGGGTATCCACCAACTGTCCGGCGATGGGGGAGCCGATAACGATGAACAGGGCGGGCATGGTCAGCACTAAACGCACCCAAAATTCCACGTTTTCCAACTCCGCAAACTGCACCTGCATCGCTGGCAGAGAGGGGGCGATCGTGGCTCCTGACATAACGGTTAGGGTGCTTGCCAGCAGGAGCGTTGCCTTAATGACAAAAGAGTCGGGATTGGACTGGGACATGGCTCAGAACCTCGATCAAAATCGCCTTAGCCAAACAATACGTAATCGACGGAGATGACCCCCGACCCTAAAAACACAAACAGTCAGGCAATGGCGAAATACAGCAAAGAATTATCGTAGGACTCGCCGGAGGCGCCTGGTGCGGCTTTGACAAAGGGAGTGCTAGAGACCAACTGCATCATTAACGCAATCATCATTGCCCCAGCCAAACTAGGGGCGGCTAAAGGCGTCAAAAATCTGACGATGATAGCAATGCCTCTGCCAAAGATGACGAATGCCCCCAGCGCCTGCAATATTAGCGGAAGGTCCGATGGCCAATCGCCTCGATCCATCCAATGCCGGGGATTTTTTGGATCATGGGCAGACGATAGCTGATGAGGATCGTGCCCCAAACAAGCCTGCGCCCTAGCAGAATTCAAGCGATCGCCCCACCGAGAAATGCTGGCAGATATTGAATCAAATTTTGGACCGACAGCGGCCCTGATGCCTGGCGTTAACGAATCACCTGAGCAACGTCGTACAGTCCATGTTCATTCACTGCATAGTCTTGCCAGTAATTAGTTTCTGGGTCGAATCCGGCCTCCTGACCAAGGGACTCAAAGTCGCTGCGGCTATTCCAGCGAGCGAGTAGTGCGATCGTAGAATCATCGGTGCTGGGACACATGGCCGCCCACTGCAAGCCAGAAATCATGTCCAACACGCCGGGCATCATCTGGCTAATAACCGTAGCAAGCTCCGACTGAGCTTTATCCGGCTTCATTTTGAATTGACTGAACATCACCACGTCTCCCGGCTGAAATGCCAGGGAATCTGCTCTGGCTTCAGTGTGCTGCACCTGGCAGACAAAGGACTGAGCCGATCGCCCCGCCGGAATGCTCAAAATATGCTCTTTTGCATAGGATTCAAAGCTAGTTAAATCCTTTCCATACCACTGCGACAAAGCCACAACCTGATTGCCATCTTGGGCTTTAAGGATGGCCGAGTCCTTGAAACCAGGCACGTCAGAAAAGGTTGAGACTTCCGCTTTGGAGACTGTTGAGAGAATTTTTGGCTGAGTTTTTGCGGTAGTCGGATAGACGGTTACGACATTAACCACATCCGGCATCGGCTTTAAAGAAACCTCGGAAACTTCTGCCTGGGCCGTCTGAGGCACCGCAACGAGAATGCTTAAAGCGGCCAGAATAACAACTGCAAAATGAGTCAATTGACGAGTCCATAGCATCAACATAATGTTTGACCTCTTGAACACAGCAAAATTTGGCAGTGAAAATAAATTGAATCAGCAGTGGCGCTTACGCGGATAATAACGATTTATTCAAGCATGGTTTGTCCGATTTGTCGGTTCCTGAAGTGAGGATCAAAGCTCATGACTCTGAGTTAATCACAAAGTTGGCGATCGCCCGGTTCAAGATCAGTCCCATAGAGTAAATAGTTGCCCACTCGTTGGCAGCTATAGGTCAGCAATAAGTCCAAGTCCCAGGGCCACAACCTGACAGTGCCGTCGTTGCTGGCCGTCACCATGGTGTTGCCATCGGGACTGAACGTAAAGACTTCAATATTGTCCATGTGCCCCTCGAAAGTGGCCAGATTGGTGCCGTCGGGCTGCCAGAGCTTGAGCGTTTTATCTTGACTGACGGTGGCAATCATCTGGCCATCGGGGCTAAATCTGGCGTCAAAAATCCGCCCCTCATGGCCTTTTAAGGTGGTAATTAGGGTGCCATCGCGCTGCCACAGCCGGGCGGTCCCGTCAAAACTAGAGGTCAAAATGACAGTGTCATCGGGGCTAAACCGGACTTTCCAAAGAATATCCTCGTGGCCCTCAAGGGTGGCAATGGGCGTGCCATCCGGTTGCCAGAGCCGAGCCATGTTGTCACCGCTGGCAGTGGCGACGATGTCACCAGCCTGACTAAAGCGAACGTCGACTACGTGATCGCGCTCCAGATTTTCGACGGTTTCAATCATGGTGCCGTCCAGTTGCCAAAACTTGGCCGTACCGTCAAAGCTGCTGGTGGCGATCGCCGTACCGTCGGGGCTAAATCGTACGTTGCCCACAACATCGTTATGCCCGGTAAAAGTCTCAATATGGGTGCCATCCAACTGCCAGAGCCTGACAGTACCATCAGTGCCAGCGGTCGCTATCCGGTCCCCGTCTGGGTGAAACTGTAAATCTTCAACTCCCACTGCATGACCTTCAAAGGTCTCAATGTTGGTGCCATCTAACTGCCAGAGTTTGGCCGTGCCGTCGGCGCTGGCGGTCGCCACCAGGTCGCCAGCGGGACTGAACTGCGCTTGCCAAACAATATCTTCATGTCCTTCCAGAGTGGCGATCGCTGTACCATCGGTTCGCCACAGCTTGGCCGTACCGTCAGCGCTAGCGGTGGCGATGATATTGCGCTCAGGGTTGAACTCAACGTCCACCACATCTGCAGTGTGGGCCTCAAGGAACACTAAATCAGCTCCGTCCAGCCGCCACAGCCGGGCCGTACCGTCGCGACTAGCGGTGGCCAAGGTCTTACCGTCGGGACTGAACTGAATATGGACAACGGGTTGTTCATGGCTTCTGAGGGTGGCAATGGCCGTGCCATCGAGCTGCCACAGCCTCACGGTGCCGTCAAAACTAGAAGTGGCGATCGTCTCGCCATCGGGGCTGATCTGCACGTCCCACACCGTGTCTTCGTGATCTCTCAACGTTGTGATCAGAGCCCCATCCCGCTGCCACAGCCTCACGGTATTGTCATTGCTAGTGGTCACGATAATGTTGCCGTCGGCGCTAAATTGCATATCGGTCACCTCTGCACTGTGACCCTCTAACGTGGTGATAAAAGCCCCATCCCGCTGCCACAGTCTGACCGTTTTGTCGTTGCTGACGGTGGCCAGCATATTGCCATTGGGGCTAAATTTTGCGCCCGCAATGCCAGCGCTGTGCTCCTCCAAGGTAATCAGGATGGTGCCATCCCGCTGCCACAGCTTGGCGGTGCCATCTTGACTGGTGGTCGCCAGAATCGCGCCATCAGGGCTGAATGTCACATCTGTTACTTTGTCGGTGTGTCCCTCCAGCGTCTCGACGAGGGTGCCGTCGGGCTGCCACAGTCGAGCGGTGTTGTCGTCACTGGCTGTAGCGATCAGGTCGCCATCGGGACTAAATAGCGCCTTCATAACCGGCAACTCATGTCCCGTAAGCGTGGCTATGTGGGTACCGTCGAGCCGCCACAGGCGGGCCGTGTTGTCGCGGCTGGCGGTGACCAGTGAGTTGCCATCGGGGCTAAACTGCACGTTTAGAACTTGATCTTGGTGTCCTTTCATGGGTGCCAACGGCGTGCCGTCCAACTGCCACAGCCGCGCCGTGTTGTCTCGACTAGCGGTGGCGATAGTTTGACCGTCGGGGCTGAATCGCACAGCCTCGACTGCCTGCTCGTGGGCCTCCAGCCGATTAGCCTCATAGATGTTAGGCATCAGCGCGGTCAGCAACTGTTCTTTGATCTGGCCCAAAATCACCGGGTCGGAAAAGCGGTTTTGCTGAAACTTTTTATGCGCTGCCAGGGTGGTCAGCAACGCCGTAAAGTTGTCCCCAGAGTCGGTCGATTGAGCCGCCGATCGCACTAGGTTCTCGACGTTGTTGCGCTCGGCTTCGCGCATATTCCACAGGGCAAAACCCGTTGACAGTGAGGTCAGCCCAAAGCCTAAAGCCAGGCCGCCAGTGGCGAGACGGCGGGTCAGTCGGCGACGCTGCTTGGCCCGACAGCTGGCCCGCCAAAATTCCGTTTCCGACTCCGTCATATCCTCAGCGGCCCGCTGCTGAAAGCCGTTCAGTAAGTCCAGATCGGGCGATCGCCACAGCAGTCCTTCGGGCCGTCCCTGCTCCTCCCAATAGTCCACGCTGGCCCCCAACCGCCGCTGAAAGCGAATATCATCGCGACTGTTTTCCACCCACTCGTGCAGCTGCTGCCAATGTTCGAACAGCGCCTCATGGGTCACCTCAGCAATATCGCGACCATCAACGCTAGACAACGAAATTAACCGCGCCCCCGCGCCCGAAAACTGATGAATTACCTGCTGCACTGCATCGGGCGTGTCGCGATGAGCAATCAGACTCTCCACCCGCGTTCGTCGCCGCGTATCCCGACTGCCCTCACCCAGCTGTACCAAGCCCAGAAACACCCGCCGGGCGATTTCTTTCTCTGACTGATCGAGTTGCTCATACATCGCCTGCGCCTTGCCAGCCAACGCGCCCCCAACGCCCCCCATTTCCCGATAGGTGACGGCTGGGGTCTTCCCTGCGATCAGCCCTTCCCAAATCCGGGTCAAAGCAAACTGCAGCAGCGGCAGCGCCCCTTCTCGGCCTTCCGTATCTTTTACCAGCAAATCAATGGTGGCCTCATCCAAAGGATTTCCCGCCTGCTCGGCAGGCGCGGCAATGGCGCGGCGCAGCTCTGCCTGATTCATGGCCGGGACGATGACGCTTTGATCAGAACCAATCACCTGATTAAGACTCTCGGAACGCTGGGTCTCTGCCAGAAAATCGCTGCGCAACGTGATCACCACCGACACCTCACCCGTCGGGTCACTGGCAGCGTGCAGCAAGGTGTTGATAAAAATGCGTCGCTGGTCCGGATCTTGGCAGAGGGAAAACACCTCCTCAAACTGATCGACCAGAATAATTAATGAAGTCTCACGTATTCCCGGAATTAAGCTGACGATGCGCCGCAGACCTTCATAGGAATTGCGTTCACTGCCCTTTTTGAGCATTTGCTCAAACTCGTCGGTCTTCTGCACCGGAATTGGATCGTTAGTCGCCGCCCGAGCCAGGACCCCCGCTAAGGACTCGAGGGGACGAGTGCCGGGAACCAACACGGCTACCCTCATTTGCTGCTTGTCAGCAAGGGGGCGCTGGGCCAAGGCCGGAATCAAACCGGCCCGCGCCAAGGATGATTTGCCACATCCCGATGGTCCTAAAATAGGCAAAAATCGGGGCACTGTTGCTTGCTCAAACAAATATTGAAAATGCTGCCAAAGGCGCTCTATTTGAGTTTCTCGACCAAAATAATGCGCTGCATCTTGTTCCGTAAAAGCCGCTAAACCTTTGTAAGGATTGGCACCAATATTAGACGCCGCTGGCGCTTTTTTGGGCTGTTCTTGGGTTTGCTGAATAACGTAGATGGTGTTGCCATCCCCAGAAACAATGGCGCTGCCAAGAACACTTTCTTCAACCTGAATGCTGCGGCTGGTAGTAAGTTGAGTCATGGATAGATGCAGTCTGATTGATGTTCACATATTAGGCTGGTCAACAGGTATTACCTACAAGGTATTCGTAATAAATACAGATTTTCTAGCGATCAACTCTGTCGGCGACGAACGTTGATCAGCCAGCCCCAGCTCAAAATCTGTAGCTGCTCAAATCCATTCAGCTAATAGTATTTGCAAGCCAGTTAGCCACTAGGTTTGATTGCCAAATGTTGGCAATCCCCTGACCAAGACATCAGAAAGACGATTTCATAACCGAATCATCATCAACCCGTAGCGCAGTTTTTTAACCAGGCAGTCCTATAAAAAAGCATGCTCAAGGCCAACTTTAAAGACTTTCGAAAGACTCTCAATTGACCCGCCTTACCCTCAAGCATTTGGCGGGCAATTGGGCATACTCTACCTTGGAGAACCCAATTTCTTTGATAGAATGCGCTGGCAATTAGGACAGACAGGCCTGGCTAAATCGATGAAAGATTTTTGCTTCGTCACCGTTGGCATTAGTGTTGCACTCAGCAGTTCACTCTTGACAAGTTGTGACCGAGGCAGCAATGCCGATGACAGTACTGCGGACACTGCCGACTCTGCGGTTACCGAAACAGTTGAAACAGTTGAGCTGCCGGCGGAAACCGCACCAGATGAACCGTCTCCCACGCCAGAGACCTTGGGCACACCGATTAATCCTTCTCAAGCTGCCGTCCTGAACGCTCAAGATAGTGGTGCGCAAATCAATTTGCGATCGCAGCCCACCACCCAGTCAACCGCTAAAGGCTATGGGCTGGTGGGCGACGCGATTGAGCTGCTTAGAGCCGCTGAAGGCGAAGACAATTTAACTTGGTACTACGTCAAATTTGACCAGTCTGGAGCCGAAGGTTGGATTCGCGGCGACTTTATCAGCACTAGCGGCAGCACTGCCAATCGCCCTGCCGGCAGCAGCGCCAGCATTGAAGCCTTCACCACTGATGAACTGTTTGCGATGGGCAGTGGCGGCTGCGGCATGACCCTATGGCCGGTAGACGCTCCTGGTGATTTCATCTTCTTTAATGGTTTACCGGACACTTCCATGTGGATGAAGATCGATGGCACCATGACTGAATTTCGCCGCACTGATGCCTCCGGCCCCGGATTTTATGGCCAACTGGCTTCCCAAACGTTTGTGAGTAACAATGGCGCGATCGAAGTCAGGGTGAGAGCCAATGCCGGCACAGAAGAAGGCTACGAATCGATTAACGTTGAGCAAGGGGAGCTGATTCTCGAAGACGCCGGCGGTGAGACTCAAGTGACTGTGGTGGGCGATGCTGGCTGCTGACCATCTTGAAGGCCAATAAGGGCCGTCACATTTAGCGATTAAGTCCTAGTGACGACGACAGTTCCACATCGGTCTAAGACCAGAAATTATCTAGGTTGATTTGCGTGACCTCAGCTTCAATCTCCTCAAAATAGCCACTCTCCTCTAGCTGGGCAACGTCTTGAATTTTCTTGGTTTCATCAATCTCAATCCGCAGGGCTTCGAGCTGATGCTGTAGGGCGGCTTCCCGGCGTTTGCGATCGCTAATATCTTTGACAATGCCTTCAAAATATAGAATATCGCCATGCTTATCGCGAACCGCCCGAGTATCTTCTTCCACCCAAATGATCTGACCATCTTGGCGATAGCTTTGATATTCAAACCCCTGCACCGCCCCCTGGGCTTCCAAAAGCTGGGTGAATCGCTGGCGATCGCCGGGCTCGACATAGATTTGTTTAGCAATGTCGGTAACTTGATGGACCATATCCTCAGCGGAGGCGTAGCCATACAAACGTGCCATCGCTGGATTGACGCTGATAAATCGCCCCTGGCTGTCAGACTGAAAGATGCCCTCAAGGGCGTTTTCGTAGATACTACGATACTTCTCTTCCGCCAGCCTGAGGGCTTCATTTCTTTGCTCTAGGGTATTGAACGAGTCTTTGAGCTGCTGCGCCATGCTGTTAAAAGTGCGAGCCAGCCGTCGCATTTCGCGAATTGGGGGGGCCGAAACCCGCTGCTCAAGATTGCCTTGAGCCACGCCCTCAGCGGCATGACAGACCTCTAACACCGGGCGAGTCAGGGCCCGAGCCGCCAGCACCGCCAACGCCGTTGCCAGCAGCAGCCCGCCCAGCGCCAGCAAAATCGTAGTGCGCGTGTTGGCATAAATCTGACTCATAAAATCGGCTTCAGGCACCGCCACTACAATCAGCCAATCCAGCCCAAGACCGTCACGGAAGGGAACAACATCTAAAAAATGCCGCTTACCGCTGAGATAAAACTCACTTCGCTGGGGATCACGAATGCGCTCAAAGCTGCCAAAGGTATTTTGCAGATAGGTGCCTGCCCCCTTTACCAAAGGGTCTTGGCTTTCTAATACTTGGAGCGATCGCGCCTGATCCCCTTCTCCCACCATCAACGGTTCGTCGCCAGAATTGGCAATCAAATTACCGTCGCGATCCAGCACGAAGGCTTGGCCTGTGTTGCCGATCTCTAACGCTCTGAGGAAGCCGCGAAACTCTTCTGGCAGCACGACATCGGTGGCGCATACGCCCAGGAGTTGGCGACCAGTGCGATTGTAGACGGGCAGGCTCGCCGTAATGTTGGGTAATCCCGTCGTAAAAGCAATGTACACATCAGTCCAAGTGGGACTTTGGGTGCTAACTGCCGCCCGATACCAGGGACGCTGCCGTGCATCATAGGGTTGGGTGGCGGGCTCCAGCTTAAAAGTGCGCTTCCCCGCCACATCCAGACTGTAATAGTCGCGAAGAAAATTGTTGGCAGCGGTGCCATAGGACAACTGCAAAGAACCATCTTGAGGCGATCTCAAGACGCCAAAAAATTCACCCTGACGACTACTGCCGCAGTAGGCAAAGGCGATCGTCGGCGAAATTTTCATCTGCTGATATAGCTGGGCCTCGCCAAACTGGGCGTTCTCGATATCCAACTCACCTCGGGCAAACGCGGCGGCATTGAGTCGGTTGATCTCGTGGGGGGTCTCAAAATAGCTCTCTAGCTCCCGCTCAATCCGCGCCGTCAACTCTTGGCGAATCTGCACGGCTAAGGTTTCAACGGTACTTTGGCTGTTATTCAGAGAAAGATAGCCGACCAACCCCACAATGCCGAGCAGTTGCCCGACAAACACGATTAGTAACAGTCCTCGCAAAGGCAAATTCTTCAGGAATTTGAACACGCTTTTTCACGGAGTGACGTAAATTAATTTGATTTTATCGGTTACGTTCTATCCGTAAAAGCAAAGTTTTCAGGAAGGTTTTGACCTAAGATTTTCACCTATCGTCAATATAGTCCTAGGTCTACTGTTACTAATGCCCTTATACGTCCTAATTCGATATCATTGGGATTTTAGGCCGCTTCAAACTGTAATTAATATAGTTAAATCAAGGAAAATGATAGATTTTTGATATTAATAAAAGTTAGGATTGAGCGCTATTTATTCTCTGATATAAGTCTAGACAACTCGGTATTCTTAAGTATCCTGTGGTGGCGATCGCCGCCCCCAACACCTGACTGAACACCAGCCAAAACGGCTATGAATATGTGCCCTCGTTCGGCATTTGGGCACATCTGATATTCTCTGAATTACCGATTAATGCCGCGATCGCTGCTGCCAAGAGAAAGCTGCCATGATTGGACTTCGCCACCTCAGTATTAAGTCAAAAATTCAGCTAATGCTGCTGATCGTCAGCCTGATTTCCATCATTTCCGTCAGTTTTCTCGGCTGGAGTTGGGCCCGGGCAGAGCTGAAACACAATATTTTTGACCATCTCACCAGTGTGCGAGCGTCCAAAGCTTATCAAGTGGAATCCTATTTCACGACCTTCAAAAATCATGTAGAAACCCTTTGTGAAGACCGCATGATCGTGTCTGCAGTGCAAGAGTTTGATGCGGCTTATGACCAGCTCAACCGAGAAACCGCACTCACCAGTTGGGATAACGCGATTCGCGACTATTACGAGCAAAACTTTTTTCCCGAGCTAAGCGCCCACATCAACGGGAAACCCAGCTACGCGACCTATGACCCCGGCAGCAATGCGGCGAAATATCTGCAGTATCACTACATTGCCGATAACCCCAATCCAGTTGGCAATAAAGATGCGCTAGTCGATGCTGGCGACGGCAGTGTTTACAGTGCCATTCACAGTCGATACCACCGTCTGTTTCAACATCTCATTCAGAAATTTGGCTACTACGATTTCTTCTTAATTGATCCTCAAACAGCCGATATTGTCTATTCCGTTTATAAGGAAACAGATTATGGCACTAACTTAGACCACGGCCCCTATCGCCGCAGTAATTTGGCTGAGGTGGTCAGGGCCGTGCAGGAAAATCCGGATCAGGGGGCCATTGAAGTCGTGGACTTCAAAACCTATAAACCGTCTTATGCGGCCCCAGCGGCTTTTATGGCGGGGCCCATTTATGATGGCGCCACGTTTGTGGGCATTCTGGCGGTGCAAATGCCAGTAAATGAAATCAACCGGGTGCTAACCGGGGGAAAAAACTGGGAGAAAGACGGATTAGGCGAGTCTGGAGAAACCTATTTGGTGGGGCGCGATTATTTCATGCGGTCCATCTCGCGGTTTCTCATTGAGGACAAGGCGGGATATAAAGAGGCCCTGAGATCGATTGGCACGCCAGCGCGCACGGTTGAACTCATTGACCAGCTCAATACCTCAATTTTGCTGCAGCGGGTAGAGACGGAAGTCGCCAAAGCGGCGATCGCCGGTCAAGAGGGCACCCAAATCACCCAAGATTATCGAGGCGTTGCGGTCCTGAGTTCCTATGCGCCACTGAACTTGCCGGGGTTGGAATGGGGCATTTTATCCGAGTTGGATTTAGCGGAAGCGTATCAGCCCGTCTATGCTCTCCAGACGTATCTGCTCATTTCAACGGTGATTTTGATGCTGATTTTGACCTTTGTCGCCAGCATTATTGCCGCCAAATTTGTAAAGCCGATCGATACGCTCATTGCCGCCTCTAAAAAAGCCGAGTTGGGACAGGGCGATGCCACCGTGATGTTTGACTCTACGGATGAATTCAGCGAGTTGGCTAGCATTTTCAATACAGTAGTGCAGCGCATGCGCCAGCAAATTAACCAGGTTGAGCAGCAATATCAGGATACTCAGGATATTTTGCAGCGATTTTTGCCGAGTGAAATTCTTGAGCGCCTGACCAAGAAAGAGTCTTTAATTGCGACTCAAACCCAACAGGTAACGCTCTTATTTGCCAAAGTTGTGGGTCTGTGGCAACTGTCAGAGTCGGAAACGCCTGGCTCCCTTACTCAACCGTTAACGGAGTTGTTGAGTACCTTTAACCAGGCCGCCCGACGCAGTGATGTCGAACCGTTTAAGTTTGCCAGCGATCGCTATATTGCCACCTGTGGTTTAACGAAACCTCGGCTTGACCATGAAAAACGCATGGTCGATTTCGCGCTAAATTTGCTGGACTTGACCCGAACGTTTAACAGTCGTCATCAAACCCGCCTGAGTCTGAGAATTGGAATTCACACTGGGACAGTGGAGACGGCGATACTGGGCACTCAACAGTTGAGCTATGACCTCCTCGGCGAACCGGTCGTGATCGCCAGCAGTCTGATTGATACGCCAGAGAGCAATCTCATCATCACGACGCCATTGGTTCGCGATCGCCTGCAGGGATTTTACGACTTTCAACCTGGGAACAGTCTGGCCCTAGAGAATCGCGCCAAAATTGACACTTGGATACTGCGCAAAGGTGCCCTGACGGACTTAATTGGAGAACTCACCAGTGACTTAGTTGATGAGTCTGTGGCAGCCGAAACTGTACTGCCGTCTGCAGAAATAGCAGGGAACGGTGCTAAAACATTAGCTGCTGAAGAATCTGAGGAGTCGCCCGTGCCAGCGACAGCGCCATCAACGACGGCTTCTGCATCATCCATTCTCGATGATCTGGCTGGAGAACTCGGCATTGACTCGTTCGATTCTTAAGCCTTTGAGTTTGCTCAAACTAACGCCAACACACCGTGACTACTGCTATGGAATCAATACAAATCACTTGGGCCTGGATTTTACTGGCGGTCTTTCCCCTCAGTTCTATTGGTCTGGGCGAGTTGGTCTCGCGTTTGCGATCGCGGAGTCACCCGTTGGCAGCGATGTTTCACAGCATCCGCGTCTGGGTCTTGCCGCCGCTGGCCATTTTGTTGGTAACGCTCAAGCTGTTTCAGGTGCCCGCCGACGATATCGTCATCCAAGTTATTTCTACCAGCCTCGGCGTAGCGGTCGTCTACAGTCTGATTGCCCTGATCAATGGCCTGTTAGTGCCGGGCGATCGCCAATATGACTGGCAAATCAATGTCCCCAACTTACTGTTTCAAGTCGCTCGGGTGGGGGTGATTCTGGGCATTGCCGCCTACCTATTAGCGACGGTGTGGCAGGTTGACTTAAGCCAGGTGGTCGCTGCCTTGGGGGTCGGATCTTTAGTCATTGCCCTGGCCTTACAAGATACTCTGAGCAATCTCGTATCGGGATTTCTACTTATTTTTGAATCCCCCTTTCAAGTCGGCGACTGGGTACGCATCAATGACGTGGAGGGCGAAGTTTTAGAAGTGAATTGGCGGGCGGTACGGCTCAAAACCCCAGACTATGACGTGGTGATTATCCCCAACGGCGTGTTGGGGCAGGAAACCATCTACAACTACACGCTGCTCTATCCGCTCCATGGCGATCGCATCACCTTTACGTTTTCCAACGAAGAACCGCCTAATCGAGTAATTCCAGTGCTCCGCGCCGCCGCGCTGGCAGTCGAGGGCATTCTACCCGATCCGGAACCCGAAGTCCGTCCCCTGAAATTTGGCGATTATCAGGCTGAATACGAAGTGCAGTACTGCATTGCCGACTTCACCAATGCGTCCACCATTCAGGGCAAGTTCATTACGAACGTTTATTACGCCGCCAAACGCCATCAATTGAAGCTACCGATACCGGCTGAAAAACAGTTTGTATTGCCGCATAACCCCGCCACAGCCCAGGATGACCTGCCCAATATCTTGGCTGCTCTCGCCGCTCTGCCGATCTTTCGGGTGCTGGATGAAACGGCACTCAATAACTTGGCCCAGCAGGCCGCGATCAAATATTACGGCGCTGATGAAACCATCGTTGAAGCGGGCGACTTTGATGAGGGCGTGGGAATTTTGCTGAAAGGTCAAGTGGTGCTCTCTAGTCCGGGGCCGGACGGTAGTGCCTGTGTGATTACGTATCTTGAGGCGGGCGACCTGTTAGGTGAAATGGCGCTGCTGCCCAATGAACCCAGCTTGGTTTCTGCGATCGCCCTACAGGATATAGAACTCGTAGTGCTGAGTGGCGATGCGGTCTTTAACGTCGCCCAGCAATACTCTAACTTTGCCTTAGAAATGACCCGCTTTATTGATGAACGGAAAAAAATGATTCAACGATCAACCCAGTCAGATTTAGGTGCCCTAGCCGCTGACTCGTCCCAAAACGCGAGCCTCACTGCAACAAACTAAGCTCCAAAGTAGCAAGTCTGTGGCGAGCGATCTCTGTCAAAACACAATCCAAGGAGAATTCCTTCAGTGAAGATAGGAATTCCATTCCACATATTCACCCTTGCAAACATTGGATCAGAGGCAATTAAACCTCCTGAAGCACAAGCGTTCTGATGCTCTTAAGCATCAATCGTATTATGTGGAAACACTCTCTCCAATAGATTGTTATGGTTTCTGAATACCTAGAGTTGACCAAAAGCAATGAATATTGAAAACGCAATCGAAAGTCATTTTAGAAAGCTTTCAGATAGTTTGAATAATGAATACGAGAAGTTATATGAGTCAATTGGCAATGAAAAGCTAAGAATTATATTATCTACACTTCATTCTAGTGTAATTGAGCAATTTGACTCCATGAATGACAGATTGCCTACAACTGATGAACCTGCTCACTTCTGGGCTGATCCTAGTCGAGAATTAATTAAATCAATAGAAATAATTGAAGCTTTAGAGCAATCTCTAAGAAAATCGGAATTTGCTTTTACCATAGAGGACTACTATCGAGGCAGGATTGCTCATTGTAAAACGTTCTTAAGCAGAAGTGGCGGTAGCACAATCCCTCCAAACACAGAAAAAATAGAGCTTTATTATACAATTCCTATATTCTCCATTCAGAATTCAATTGCCATAGAAAACAGAAACAATATATCCAATCTACAAATAATCGGAGAGGGATCATATGCCAAGGTTTTCAAATACTTTGACAGTTTCTATCTTAGAACATTTGCTTTAAAGCGCGCCAAGAAAGATTTAAATCCTAAGGAGATAGAAAGGTTTAGACGCGAATATGACCAAATGCGCGAATTAAGTTCACCATATGTTCTAGAGGTTTTTGGTTACAACGGAAAAAATAAAGAGTATGTAATGGAGTTTATGGATGAATCTTTAGATAAGTACATTGCAAAGAACAACAAAAAATTGTCTTTTCAAGATCGAGTGAAGTTGGGGTCTCAAATAATTAGAGCATTCTCTTATATACACTCCAAAAATATTCTGCATAGGGATATTAGTCCAAAGAATATTTTGCTTAAAAATTATGATGACGTAGTGGTAGTAAAAATTGCAGACTTTGGTCTAGTGAAAATTCAGAATAGTGATTTAACCTCTATGAACACAGACTTCAAAGGCTACTTTAATGATCCCGGCTTGGTTGTTGAGGGGTTTAATAAGTATGGTGTTCTTCATGAGACTTATGCTCTTACTCGTACTCTATATTACGTATTAACTGGAAGAACTAGAACCGACAACGCACCCGATAATTTGAGGGATTTTGTTCACAGAGGGCTTAGTAGTGATAAGGCTCTAAGGTATCAAGATGTTGATGAATTGCGTCAGGCGTTCCAAAACATCACAGCATGCTGATAGATATTAACCTTAACAAGGCTTTGCAGCGGAACAATTAACGCTGCTTCGCAGCTAAAATCAGTTGTCTGCTGAAAGCGACGTTAGTTACAAGCAAATAAAGCCTGCCTTGGGTGCTGTGTGAAAATTGACTGTGAGGGCTGAAAACCGCTACACACAGAAATCAACAGAAGCCATCAACCGCCATGAAAACCTACCAAAGTCACTTGCCCTCCTCGGTCTATCTCGGCTTTGCGGGTGCCTATTTGCTGTTTCAAGGAGGAGTGTTTTGGTTCTTCATCAGCCGTGACAACTTTTTGCGGAATAACCTCCTCATGTTGCCGGTGGGCTTGGTGTTTCTCGGGTCACTCTACTATTTTTCCTTCACCTCGAAACTTCAAGTAGACGCAGAAGGTTTCGAGTGGCAACGGGGGCGGGCGCATCTGCGCTCCGCCTGGGCGAATGTCAGCCATCTAGGCTCTCGAAACGAAGGCGACGCCACCACCTACGGCCTCTATCTCAAGACGCCGATGCCCACCCAGCTCGATCCCAAAGGGCTATTGCCGAAGTTCCTGATCGATCCCAAAATCATGGACTACGTTCCTCTATCAGGCATTGTGCCGCTGCTCATCAGAGCAGCCGAGATCGGTGAGCGGGCGCTGCGCCAGACCCCATTCGGTCAAGATCTGGTCCGGCGGGCACCGCATGTCTTTCAAGATGCGGGATAGTCGGGTCAGTAATGTTGGGGGCTGGATGAACGATATTGATGCAGCTTCGAGAGGCGATCGCACCAAGCGTCAATGTCCGATGTCTACAACTATTGGAGCTGGAAGCTATCATTCTGAGAGCCATTGCCCCTCCTCATAACGCCCTGATTCCCGCTGAAAGGTGATGCTATGCCAGCCAAACTTCAAGAGCAACTTTCTCCAGCTGATGCTGAAGTTATTTTAGGAAAGTTGCCCGAGCGAATTCGGACGGCTCTAATTGAGCGTGCTACTGAGATTGAATATCCCATTGAGGCAGTGGTTGAAATGGCGATCGCAAGTTTCCTCGACTCGGAGGCATTGGGTTTCGCCGATTGCAAGCCAGGACGTGGTCAATAGGACTCCAGAGAGACAGAGCGGATTAATCGAAGCGAGTACTCGCGTCAAGCATCAATGATTTGCTGCGCCACCTGGCGAAACTCTTGGCTCATGGGGTGGTCTGGATGCCGGAGACAAAATACCCCTTCGCTCGCCAGCAACGTCATATCTTCTGAGAGCGGAAAGATGCCAGCGACCGTTTCGGCATAGATTTCTTCGACTTTTTGCTTTAGGGCCGCTCGATCAAACTGACTATGCACCTTGTTAACGGCTAAAAGCATCTTGTTGACTTTGATTTTTCGAGCGACATCCACTGTCACTGCCGTGCCTTGATAATCCTGTTTGTCAGGCCGCAGGATCAAGAGCAAGACATGGGAAATGGCGATCGACAAAAAGGTTTCCTTGGATAAACCGGGATGAGTATCAATCAGCAGATAGTCTAACTGCAGCGCTTTTACCAGGCTTTGGAAGCCTCTATTCATCAACTTGACATCGTAGGCATCTTTCAGAATGCGCGCAATGTCATCAGCTTTAACACTGGACGGCACCAGAAAAATCTGTCCGTTGCCTGACAACCCTAACTTTGCCGTCACATCGTAGGCAGCTTCTTCAATGGGAATCTCGTTCCAGAGATAATTGTTGAGTGTTTTATAGGTAACTTCGGGGTCAAGGCCAAACAAATTATGAATGCCGGGTGAAGGTACATCGGTATCCACAACGCCGACTCTGTAGCCTTGGTTAGCAATTGTCGCGGCTAGATTCGCTGTAAAGTTAGACTTACCAGTTCCTCCTCGATAGGAGTGAATCGAAACGACTTTGGGCATTCGGCTCCCTCAAGAAACAGCTTTGTTAAGGGTTAAGTCTATCGTTTGAGCTGCCACTGCTACAGTACAGTCTGATTTTCGGTAGTCTATAAGCGGTAAGGAGTGGCACAGACGCTCTAAATAAGAGGCTTTGAGCAATTGCCGTAAATCATTCAGACTCGAAGTAACTTATCCTTTTGGTCGTATTTGCCGCGATATCACTCAGGCATCAATAAAATTATCGATGAATCTCACCCTACCAAGTCTTGAACATTGCGATCGCCCCACCTAAAGCCGTAAGCTAAGCGACACTTGGCGCGGTGGAGGCAGGTAGCGTGGTGCAGATAGAAGGCAATAAAATTCAGGTGGGCAAGCTGGAGTGGTTTTATCGCGACGAACAGCCCCTGCAGGAAAGCCGCGATCGCCTGTCGGTGCTACTGTTACACGGCCTAGTGTCGCAAAGCTATAGCTGGCGCAGCGTCACGCCCAAGTTGACCGAGCAGGGGTTTCGGGCGATCGCCCCTGACTGGATTGGCCATGGGTTTTCTTGCTTTCCGGAAAAGCGCGATTTTGCCTACAGCGCCGAGGCTTTTGTCCAAGCATTGGGGGAGTTCTTAACCGCCCTAGAGATTGACCGCGTTCACTTGGTTACCCAGGGATTTATGGGCGTATATGGTGTTTTGTTTGCCCTACAAAATCCTGACCGGGTCGAGCGCTTAGTGGTGATCAACACCCCACTCGCACCGACGGTAAAACTACCCGGGGCGATTCGCCGCATGACGCTGCCCTTAGCGGGGGAAATGATGACCCAAGATCCCCTGCTGGTCGATCGCACGTTAGAGGGCGGCGGCCCCTACCAGGTCGATGACGCTGATCTGGATGTGTACCGCAAGCCGTTTTTAACCACCTCATCCGCAGGGCGATCGCTATTGTTTACCCTACGCAACTTTAAGCTGGCAGAAAACACAACGGCGATCGCGGCGGGACTGCCCCAGTGGGACCATATGACGCAGCTAATCTGGGGTACTGCCGATCCCTGGATTCCCGTTTCGCTGGCGGAAACCTGGGTAAAAACGCTGCCTCAGGCAGAATTAGCCAAGCTGGACGAAGTAGGTCACTATGCTCAAGAAGACTGGGCTGATAAAGTCTCTGACACGCTGGTCCCGTTTCTGCGCCGGGCGCCCGTGAACTAGCCGCCAAACAATACGAATCCCTACAAAGCACGACTTCTCAGCCTTGATTTTGCTCACTTATTTAGTCTGACCTTTAACATGAAAGACATTGTGCAGTAGGGTTCCCGGCGCTTTGACTATGACAGGTTGGCTCAAAACCCCTCCTGAGGGAGGCTGGCATACCCTACTTCCCCAAAAAGCCTTAGCACTGCTCAACAGCGATCGCGCAGCAGGTCTCGCAGCGGCAGAGGTGATTACGCGCCGAGAGCAAGTTGGGGCCAATGTTTTAGAAGAAATCAAAGGGCGCAGCAGTTGGCGCATTCTGTTCGATCAGTTCACCAACATCATGCTGTTGATGCTGATCGCCGTCGCGATCACCTCCGGCATTATCGCGATTCGCAATGATGAAGTGCCTAAAGATGCGATCGCCATTTTTGCGATTGTGATTCTCAATGGCGTCCTCGGCTATTTTCAAGAAAGTCGAGCTGAGAAAGCGCTGGCCGCCCTGAAGCAAATGTCCGCCCCCATCGTGCGCATCGTGCGGGATGGCAAGACAGTGGAAGTGCCCTCCCAAGATTTGGTGCCGGGGGATGTGTTGCTTTTGGAGGCCGGTATGCAGGTGGCCGCCGATGGGCTGCTGCTGGAAGCCTCCAACCTGCAGGTAAGAGAATCGGCGCTGACGGGGGAAGCCAATGCCGTCACCAAACAGGCGGGAGACGAACTGGCCGCCGACACTAGCCTGGGCGATCGCACCAACCTAGTTTTTCAAGGAACCGAAGTCGTCTATGGTCGGGGCCGGGTGCTCATCACTCAAACCGGCATGCAGACTGAGTTGGGCCGCATTGCCGCGATGCTGCAGGGCGTCGAGGCTGAGCCCACGCCTCTGCAGGTGCGCATGGATCAGTTGGGCAATACTCTGGTGACTGGATCGCTAATTTTAGTGGCGCTGGTGGTCATCGGCGGCGTGGTGCAGGCCGGTTGGGGAGCCTTTGAAGATCTGCTGGAAGTCTCCCTCAGTATGGCGGTGGCGGTAGTGCCCGAAGGTCTGCCCGCGGTGATTACCGTGACGCTAGCGATTGGCACGCAGCGCATGGTGCGCCGCCACGCCCTGATTCGTCGGCTGCCGGCAGTCGAAACGCTGGGCTCCGTGACCACCATCTGCTCGGACAAAACCGGCACCCTAACCCAAAACAAAATGGTGGTGCAGCAAGTGCAGACAGCCTCCCAGCACTACCAAATCTCTGGTGAAGGATATGTTCCCGAAGGTCAATTTCATCTGGAAGACGGCGGCGCGATCGCCCCGCTTGAGCCTGCCGAACTGTCGCGGCTGCTGTTTTGCGGTCTGCTCTGCAACGACGCCATTTTGCAGAAAGAACAGGGCGACTGGGCCATTTTGGGCGACCCGACCGAGGGCTCTCTGGTGGTACTGGCGGGCAAAGCTGAGCTCAATCAGCAAGTCTTGCTGCAGCAGTTTGAGCGCGTGGCCGAGTGGGCCTTTTCCTCTGAAAGAAAGCGCATGAGCGTGGTGGTGCGATCGCCCGCCGATCACGCGATGACTCCTCCCTTTGCCACTAACGCAGCTTACTGGCTGCTCGCCAAAGGATCTCCCGAACTGCTGCTAGAGTGCTGTCAGGCTCGCCAACACCAGCAAGATCTGCTCACGCTTGATGATGCGACCCGCGCTATCATTCTGCAGCAAAATGAAGTCATGGCTGCCCAAGGCCTGCGCGTGCTGGGGTTAGCGATGAAAACCTTGACCGAGTCGCCGATGGTCGATGCGACGGCAGACGCCGTAGAGCAAGATTTAGTGTGGCTGGGGCTGGTGGGCATGATGGATGCGCCGCGCCCCGAAGCGAAAGAAGCTGTCCGGCTGTGCCAGCAGGCGGGCATCCGGCCTCTGATGATTACGGGGGATCACCAAAAGACGGCCCAGGCGATCGCTGCCGATATTGGCATTGCCCCGGCAGACTCTGAGGTACTGACAGGGAAAGCCCTGGAGCAGATGGCAGCGCCAGCCCTGCAGGCGGCGGTCAAAAAGGTGCCGGTCTATGCGCGAGTCTCGCCTGAGCATAAGCTACGCATCGTCCAAGCCCTGCAGGCAGAACGGCAAATTGTGGCCATGACCGGCGATGGGGTCAACGACGCCCCGGCCTTAAAGCAGGCGGATATTGGCATCGCCATGGGCATCACCGGCACGGACGTGTCCAAAGAAGCCAGCGACATGGTGCTGTTAGATGATAACTTTGCCACCATCGTGGCCGCCGGTGAGGAAGGACGTGTTGTTTACGACAACATTCGCCGCTTCGTAAAGTATATTTTGGGCTCAAATATTGGCGAGGTGCTGACAATCGCCGCGTCGCCGATTCTGCTGCCGATTTTGGACGTGCCGCTGACGCCGCTGCAAATTTTGTGGATGAACCTCGTTACCGATGGCTTCCCGGCTCTGGCCCTCGCGGTGGAACCTGCAGAACCGGATGTGATGCAGCGCCCGCCTCACGATCCCAAAGAGAGCATTTTTGCTCGGGGTTTGGGGGCCTACATGCTGCGCATTGGCGTTGTGTTCAGCGTTATTTCCATTATTTTGATGCACTGGGCTTACTTTCACGCCCAAAATCCCGATATTCCTGGCGATCCAAATCGCTGGAAAACCATGGTCTTCACGACCCTGTGTTTAGCGCAAATGGGCCATGCGATCGCTGTGCGATCGGACACCCAAATGACCTATCAAATGTCGCCGTTCTCCAATCCCTTTGTATTGGCGGCAGTGACTATCACCACGGCGCTACAGCTGATGCTGATTTATGTTGAACCTTTGCGCAACTTCTTCGGCACTCAAATACTGAATCCTACTGAACTGCTGATTTGCTTTGGTTTTAGTACGCTAATGTTTGTCTGGGTCGAGGGTGAAAAATTAGTTAAAAAGCTATTCCAGCGTTGAATTTGTCGCTGAGTTTTTTCGATGTTTGTTCCTCACTCTTCCTATCTTTCAACAGAGCTAGTCATATCAAGATCTCTGCATTGGGCAAGATGCAGCAGCCGACAGGCTCCGATATTGTTGCTTTGTAACGAATATAAATATTGAGGTTTTATATGACTCTGTTGCAAAGCACTTTGCTAATGCAGGTGGCTGAAGGCAGCCCCTACTTTTCCACCATCACGGTGGTTTTTGGTGTTGGCTTTGTTGCCGCTGTAGTCATCGGCTCCATCGCCTGGTATAACTCCAAGCGTCCCGTCGGTTGGGAAGATAAGGAGCGTCCTGACATTGTTCCTGAAGTGGAAAAGTAAGTTTGCGTTAACAGATCAATCGCGGTAGTTTTTCTAGGCACGTAGCGCCGATTCGTTGCGCCGTTTGTTAATGGCGATCGCGCTAATGCTAGCGCTGTTGCTAGAAGCCGTTACTTCTACTTCATTGCTTTTCGGCCACCTCATGACTGGTTCGAAATTAATTCCTTGGTCGCGAGCAGCTAACGGAAGGAGCTTACTCAGTTCAGATTAGTTCCATTGCTATACGTTTTGCATGGTAAAACTCTTTGCTAAGTCGCTCTGGTGCTTCATAGGCATCAGGGCGTTTTGCGTATTTTGAGCCGATGGAGCAAGACGAAGCTCAACAGTGGCGGGCATCTTTTCGAGTGTCCTCACTTCAACTCGAAGGACAAACTCAAACCTGATAAAGCGAGATAGCCTTAGTCATTACAAGTTTTTCTAGCAAGTTCGACGCCGCCAAAGTTCCTTATGACTGGGAGGAAGAACTGGGCGTGGGACGACGGTGGCGAAAGTACAGGCCAGCGGCACTGCTTAGCACCGCGATCGCACACAGAATATGCACCACGTTGAACGGCGTGCCAGGGAAGAACCAGGAATCGGTGCGCAAAAATTCAATAAAAAAGCGACCGAGCGGATACCAGATCAGATACATCAACGCGATATCGCCTTCCTTAAGCTGTGATTCAAAGCGCCGCGACAGCCAAAAGATGAGCGCAAAGCCAAGAAAATTCCACAGCGATTCGTAAAGAAACAGCGGATGAAAGCGGGTGCTCTCGGGATAGGCCGAGTAATTGTTGTAAGGGGCAATGCGATGCATGCGGTCAATGCGGAGGCCCCAAGGCAGCGTGGTGGGCGGGCCGTAAAGTTCCTGATTGATGAAATTGCCCCAGCGGCCAATGGCTTGTGCCAGCGGCAGTCCCAGCGCGATCGCATCGAGATAGGGCAGCGGGTTAAGTTTGCGGATGCGGGTAAACAGCCACAGGGCAATGCTGCCAAAAATAAAGCCGCCAAAAATATGAATGCCGCCGCCCCATACCTGCAGAATTTCCCCTGGATTTTGGAGATAGTAGCCAATGCCAGTGTTGTCGCGCGGCGACTGAATAAAGACGTAATAGAGTCGCGCCCCGACAAAGCCCGGTATCAAAATCCAAAAAAGCATGTCCCACAGATTTTCCGGATCCTCACCTGTGCGAGCCAATGTGCGACTCGCAACCTGCGTTGCGGCAAGAATTGCCACTAGCATCAGCAGGCCATACCAGCGCAAAGCAAAAGGGCCAATTTCAAAAATAATGGGGTCAACAGGAGGATACATGGGAGATGTAAAATTCGGAATTTTAAAGTAGTCGGCAAGGGGAACATAGTCCCAAAGCATTCAGAGTTCAAAGAATTTGTTCGCAGGGCTCAAATGCCCATAGAAATTGAGATTGCAGCGGTTCTATTGGCAGCGATTCCACAGATAGGCGATCAGGACTTTCTGAGACTAGCACTTTCGCTGGCACGAGATGACTTTTTAGCGGCGATCGCCGCTCACTTGCGGGTTAATTCACAACCAAAACAATAGCTTTAGCAGTCTAGGGTACACCCAGCAATATTCGGGGCTCTAGCCTACCGCTAGCGAGTTCGCTGGCTAGTCTCAACAGAACTATGCCACCACAGCGCCGGCAAATAAAAGTGGGTCAGGCAGTGCCTAACCCACATCAATACAGGAGTTTTTTAGGAGATAACGACTTAGCCAAATTCCAGTCCGCAGTATGTCTTAAGCAACCAGCACTCAAAAGAGTATTGATTAAAATCTATGACACTAGAATTAGGAATATAGCCTTGTCTCTGATATTGGAACAAATATTTTTGGGTTTGACAAGCTTTTAACTTTTCAACTTTTTATGCTTGTCATTGAAAGGCGCTTGGTAATCGACTTTTTCTCGACCTGGGCTGCATCATCCCATCAAAATCACGTTGTCAAGGACGTGAATGATACCGTTATCGGCTTCGATATCGGCAGCCAGCACCGTGGCGTTTTTGACTTCAAAGCCGTCTGTCCCGTCAATCGGAATCGGCGCTCCTTCGATGGAGTCAATCTGTCCTTGCGCAATCAGTTCGGCCTGAGTATGTTTGCCGATGGCCACGTGATAGGTCAGGATACGCGCCAACTGAGGCGGATTTTGCACTAGGGTTTGTACCGTGCCGGGCGGCAGTTTGGCAAAAGCCGCGTCATTGGGGGCAAATACAGTAAAGGGGCCTTCACCCTGTAAAGTTTCGACGAGGCCAGCCGCCTGCACCGCCGCTACGAGCGTAGAGAATCCGTCTGTATTGACTGCGATATCAACAATTGTGGGCATGGGTCACCAATTTAACGGGGGAAAAATCAGAGGTATAGGCGAACTCAGTCCACATCAAGGGACGATCGCTCTGTCAGGGCGGCCAAATTAATGTCGGGTAGGCTGACGGGAATCAGGGGATGAGGCACTTGAGACATCACCGTGAGGCCAGCGATCGCGATCGCGGCTGCCGCAAATAATGGATCAAGGGTGTCAAGAACTTTTTTCATGAAATCCTCCTAAACTGCAAAGTAAAAAAGTTAACAACGTTAAATACGTATCTTCTACTTTCCAAATTTCTTTAACTTTTGGCCTCTATCGAACAGCTGAGTTCAGCCTATCGATAGGTCTGCTGCTGAATATCTCGCAGTCGGGCCTCGGGCCGCAAAAACCGATCCATTTGCGCTTCAAAGAACTGACGATTAGCCGTCCGGTGACGAGGGTTAGGGTCATCCAGCGGATACAGTAGCGCTGTTCGTAGTGCCTGAATCACGGCAGAAGTCACGTTGTACATTGAACGCTGGAAGGTAATGCCCAACTGGATCAGCATGTCGTCTTGGCCCCGGCAGTGCTGCTCGTAATATTCGATCAAATAGGGCGGTAGGAAATGCAGCATATCCTGCATCAGCAGCGTCGGCGGAATGCCTGCACTCCCTACCGGAAAGACATCGGCATAGAGAATGCCGTAGTGAAAGTCGTGCTGGTCAGCTGGCACTTGTTCCGCCTGGGCGTTGTATGACTTGGTGCCTCGGAAGGGAGCGGTGCGATAAAACACGGCCTCCACATAGGGCAGTGCCGCTTCGTACAGCCATGTAAAGGCTTTGGATTTGGGAATCAATTCAAAGCATTCGTCACCGACGTAAACGTGGTGATAAATCGGGCGACCCGCCACAGCAAAAATGCCGTTCACCAAAAAGTCCATTGCGTCAGGTACGCCTTTGAAACCGCCCTCATCGTAGATGTCGCTCATTTCAAAAAAGACGGGAGCCATGACTTCCCAAAACAGTCCCAGATTAGAGTAGTAGGAAAGTTCGCGGCACTTTTCGTAGAACATTTCTGGGAATAGCTTGTGCAGCCCCAGCATCAACGGATTGCGCTTGAAATAGGCGTTGATGGCGCGATCGCAGTTAGCCTTATATTCATCGGTGTAGAGATAGTCGTTATAGCGTCCGCCCATGTCTTGATGCCACAGCATCGCGTCCTTACAGGCTTCCGCAAATTCCATGTTGACGCGATCGTGCCACAGGTGGTGAAACAGCTTTGGCAGGTTGCGCTTCAGCTCACCCTGCTCCATAAATTCCAGCAGTTCTGGATGGGCACCCGCCTCACCGCGCCAGATGCGCAGGTCAGCCGTTTCCCCCGCATAGTGATTAGGCAAATCCAAATATTCCTGCGGCAAAAAGTATTTGAAGGCCGGCAGCGGATTGAGAAACACCCGCTCCGCAATGTAGAGCAGGTCGCGCCAATAAAAATCCATCGGCACCGCGTACGCCTTATAAATGCCAATGATTTGCATCAGATTTTCCGGCGTATCCGGCAGCATCGAGCCACCCGCCTCTAGCCGATGAATGACATCAGCGTGGGGATGATTCGACGGGGGAATGAGGCCGGATTGGGGTTGGGTGAGTGTTGAAGTCATGGTGTTGGGTGGAGTGTGAGGGTGTGAGGGTGGCTGGGGGTGAGAGACGGGTTTCGTTCCTAATGACTGAACTGCTCTGCTAAATTTCTGCTAAACCCGCCCGTACGGGGGAGTGGATGAGGTCAGTGAAATGGGTGAAAGCTAAAGGGGGGGGGTGGAGCGGGTGAAGTAAGTGGGGTGGGTGCAGTGGGTGGGGTCGGTGGGGTGGCACATTACCCATTACCCAATCATCCCGTTGCCCCATCACTCCGTCACTCCATTACCCCGTCACCCGTTGTCCGAACTCCGATCGCCGAATTTCTCGCTCCTACGCCATCATGGGAGCGGTGCGTTTTGGAAATCATCATGGGCAAGAAACCCCGTATTCGACCGATCGCAATTTGCCTCATTCGCCAGGGCGATCGCCTGCTATTGCATGAGGGGGTGGACTCGGTCAAGGGTATCCGGTTTGGGCGACCTTTGGGCGGCGGCATCGAGTTTGGCGAGCACAGCCGCGAGGCGGCCATTCGCGAAATCCGCGAGGAACTGGGGGCGGAGATGGCTGAGGTCGAGCAGGTAGGCATAGTGGAATCAATCTACATGTACGAAGGCGAACCGGGGCACGAGCTGGTGTTTGTGTATCGCGGTCGGTTTGTGGATGAGAGCCTGTACGACCGACCAAGTTTGACTGTCACTGAGGGCAAGCGGGTGTTCGAGGCCCATTGGCGATCGCTAGACGAGTTAAGATCGGGCGACATCCTCCTGGTGCCGAAGGGACTATGGCAGTTTTTGTAGGCTGGGCGCACGGTTGCGGGCCGGTGGGGACAGAGAGGCGATCGCCGAGTTGAGCGTGATTTCTTGGGCGAGCGGGCGGGTAGTGGGGATGAGCGCCACCATGCCGGCGGCAGTGGGTTCACTCCAGCGCACTAACCACATCGGCTGCAGGCCCAAAAAGAGAATCAGCGTGGCCAACACCCAGGCGGGGAACTGCTCAATAAAGTCCACTTTGGGAAAGTAGGCGATGTCGTTGTCGAGCTTGCCAAAGCAGGTGCGGTTGAGCAGAATCACGAAGTAAACTGCCGTCATCCCCGTACCGATGACGCACAGCAGCGTTTGTAGAGGATAGGTGGCATAGCTGCCCTGAAACACCAGAAACTCCGTGATAAAGCCGACTAGTCCCGGAATGCCGGCACTCGCCATGCCGCCCAACACCAACATAGCGCTGGTCATGGGTAAGCCTCGCACCGGATTCATCAGGCCATTCAGCACGTCCAACTCACGGGTGCCTACCTTAGCCTCAACAATGCCCACCAGTTGGAACAAAATGGCCAAAATCAAGCCGTGGGACACCATCTGGCTAACGGCTCCCGTTAAAGCCAGATCGGTCATGGCGGCGCCGCCCAGCAGCACGTAGCCCATGTGTCCGATGGAGCTGTAGGCCACCATGCGCTTGATATCCTTTTGGGCGATCGCCGTAATTGCCCCGTACAGCACACTGATGGCGGCCCACACTGCCAGATAGGGGGCCACCACTGACCACGCATCAGGAAACATGCCCAGCCCGAATCGGAACAGTCCATAGGTGCCCAGTTTAGCCAACACGCCCCCCAAAATCATCGCCACCGGCGTGGAAGCGGCTACATAGGTATCCGGCAGCCACGTGTGAAACGGTACCAGGGGAATCTTGATCCCAAAAGCGACGAGCAAAATGACGAGAAGGACGATTTGACCCGCCAACGGCAAAGACTGGCCCAATGCGGGGATGAAGGCAAAATCAGTGCCCTCGGTCAGCCACACCGTCGCCAAAAAGCCTGCCAGCATCAGCGCTCCCGAAACCGCGGTGTATAGCAAAAACTTGGTAGCGGCATAGTTGCGCTTTTCGCCGCCCCAAATCGCCACCAGCAGATATAGCGGCACGAGCTCCAGCTCATACAGCAGGAAAAACAGCAGCAGGTTCTGGGCCAAAAACGCCCCGGTGACACCGCCACTGACCAACAGCATCAGCGCATAAAACAGTGTCGGACGTTCGATCTCGGCACGGCAGCTCCAAATAGCAATCCAGGTAATGAGCGAATTGAGCGCCACCATCAATAATGACAGGCCGTCCATGCCCAGGTCGTAGTTCAGACCCAGCAGCGGCAGCCAAGGGAAAAATTCGCGGAATTGAAAGCCCGAGTTACTCAGGTCAAACTGGGTGAATAGCCAAATCGTCCAGAGAACGCTGAAGCCCGCGATCGCCAACGCCAGCGATCGCGCCTGTTGCGCTTTGATCTGCGGCAAAAAGGCAATGGGCAAGGCGCCAATGATCGGAAGCCAGATTAAAACACTCAGCATGGGTTCAAGTCAGTAACGGTGAGGGCAGGAAGGCAAAGGCAAAACAACAGCGAGAAAACGAGCGCTTCATCAGGGCGTGGCGAACATGGCGGTAAAAATACCAGGAATGTACTGCCAGCTCATAATCACGCTGATGACGGCAACGCAGAAAACGATTGTCAGCGCATAGAACTGTAGTCGCCCCGAATTGTTGTACTTCAGCGCTTCGCCACTGAAGACCGAGGCCAACCCCACAAAATTGACCAGGCCGTCGACCAGGTAGCGATCAAGCCAATCGGTCAACCGCGACAGCAGATCGACCCCCAGCACGACGCTGGAGCGATAGAGCCGTGGCGTATAAAAGTCAAAGGCCAGCAGATTTTGTAGCGTGCGAGGCACCAACATTTCCGGTGTGGTCAAGGTGCGGCTGACATACAGCACGACACCCACCGCAAAGCCCAATAGGCTTGACCAAATTAGCGCCGTGCCCATGTCCTTGTTCAACATCGCCCACTCTGGCAGCAGCCCCAAGGTCGCGAGAATTAGGGGGAAATGCAGAGCAAAGCCCACGCTGATCATCATCGGCATCACCATTAGCCAAATCGGCTCCGGAGCCCGAATGGTCATCTGATTCGCCTTGCCCGCAAAAATCAGGCCAAACACCCGAGCCAGACTAAAGGCCACAATCCAATTCACCGCCAGGGCGATCGCCACCAACCCGATTTGTTGACTTTGCCACAGACCTGTCACCAGCTTCAGCATGGCCCAAAAGCCTCCCAATGGCGGCAGCGCCACCAGGCCAAACGAGCCCACCAACATGGCCATCCCGGTAATCGGTCGGCGGCCCCACAGTCCTCCCATTTGAGTCACATCTTGAGTAATGACGCTCAGAATGATTGAACCCGAGCCCATCACCAACACCGCCATGGCCATAGCATAGGTCAACACCAGCAGCAGCGCGGCCTCGGGCTGTTGGGCTCCCACCGCGATAAATACCAAACCCATGTAGGTGCTTGATAAATAAGAGAGCACTCGCTTGAGGTCAATTTGCGCAACCGAAATTAACGAGCCGCCCAACGCCGTAATCGAGCCAATGACAATCATCACGGTCAATGCCGTTGGCGACAGCGATAGCACCGGCTCTAGCTTATAGAGCACCCAGGCGCCCGTCGCCACTACCACCGCATTCCGCAAAATCGTACTGGGCAGCGGCCCCTCCATGGCTTCATCGAGCCACAGATGCAGCGGAAATTGAGCGCACTTACTCATCGGCCCGGCAATGAGCCCTACGCCGAGCAGAGCCATCAAGGTTGGATCGACTACAGCAGTTTGTGACCAGGCTGCTAATTCCCGGAAGTCCCAAGTATGGGCTAGGGGATAAATGGCCAACACCCCCATTAGCAACACCAAGTCACCGACCCGTTTGGTCAAAAAGGCATCGCGTGCCCCCGTGACCACCAGCGACTGGTTGTACCAAAAGCCCACCAGTAGATAGGTCCCCAAAGTCAAAATCTCTAGCAGAAAATAGCAAAAGAACAGGGAATTACATAAAACCAAGGCACACATTCCCGCTTCAAAAAAGGCCATAAAGGCAAAAAAGCGACCCCAGCCCCAGTCCATCTCTAGGTAGCCGACGGCGTAAATTTGCGCCAATAGATTGAGGCACGTGATGAGAATGCAGGCCCCGATAGTGATAGCTGAAACTTCGATGGGAATGGTCAAGTCAAAGTCAGCAACCTGTAGCCATGGCACAAAGAAAAACTGAGTGTTTGATTGGCCCCACAGTTCGCCAAATGCCCACAGACTGTGAACAAAGGCCAGAAAGGTCGTAAAAATGTTGATGTAGCCAGCTGGACGCGGCCCAGTGCGCCGAATAAAGGCCGGTGACCAGGGAATGGTCAACAGAGTACCCATAAGGGGATATACCGGAATCAGCCAGCTAGTTTCAGTGATCATGGAAGGTCTTGATGTTAGCGGTTCAACAACAGCTCTGGGGCCTTCTATTCCAATCAAGCCTTTGGGCTACCAAACGATTTCTTTGAGGTCTCTAAAGAGCAAACTCTGCTGCTTTAATCAAAGAATAAAATCTATGACTGGCCAGGCAAGATTGAAATAAGTCTATGCCTCTTAGTGTAAAGGTGTCTTGAAACTTAGTCTAGGGATTTATTGACTAAGTCCAATTTATAAATTATTAATAATCTATAAGAATTAATAATCAAAGCTGTTTGGAGCGTCGTGCCAATTCGCGTTTGAGACGTTGCGGTTGGACCTACGTCAGTTGGGGAGTTGCCTGAAGATAGCTTACCCAGTTGTTGGGTTTTGGCACCGTCAAACCCTTACCGCCCCCTCGAGCTTTAGGTGGGGTATTTGAATGTAGATCCCGTCGTCAATTTTAGATTTCCGATTGAGGATTGGCCGTCGTTTTTATCCCAACGTCTTCAGTTTTAGCCTCTGTCGCTCTAAAGGCTGTCATCATTTAGCAGTCAAACTCTGGTGCTAGAAGCTGTTCAGCCCCTTAGCTAAGTTTAAGGAACAGGCGCGGCAATGCTCATACCGCAGGCAATCTGGCTTTAGATTGATAATGCGCCCTAGGATGAACAGACAAGTTAGCGCCGAAAGCTCTATGGGAATTTCGGCGCTTTTGCCAAACAAAGCTGGAGCAAGTGATCTTTCCGAACCATTACTCCAGCCTTGCGATCGAAATTTGCCGTTTAGTTTAGAACCGTGCAAAGCGTCAAAAGTCCAGACTAGGCCGCCTCTTAACGCCTGATCCTAAATCGCGTAAGCCGACTACCGCGCCATTACCCCATCAGCTCTTTCACTTTAGCCATGATGCCCGTTGGGTCGATGCCCTGGTGAGGGAACTGTTCCCACAAGCCGCCGCAGCCTTCTTCATGGGTGCCCAGATAAGCAAATTTGGGACTATAGCCGCGCTCCAGCAGCCAAGAGCCAAAACGACTGCCCAAGCCCGTGCGGCGATTAAAGGATTCTGTCACCAGCACAAAGGGCGACTGGCCTACCTTGGCCAAGATATCTTCATCCACCACATTCAGGGTGGCTTTGTTGATCAGGCCCACCTCAATGCCCTCTTGCTTCAGGCGCTCAACGGCATCCAAAGCTCGATAAATGGAATCGCCAAAAGTGACAATATAGCCAGCTGAGCCCTCGCGAATCATCTCATCTTTGCCAGGAGTAAAGGTATAGTCACCGCCAAATAACTCACTGCCGTCAGCATCCAAAACATAGGGCACTTTCGAACGGGTTGAGAAGATAAAGCGCATCCCCGGATCGTTGAAGACGGCTTTGACAACCGCTTTCATCTGGTTGGCGTCCGCCGGGAAATAGAGGCGCGTCTCGTAGCCGTCATCCAGCCCGTTGTCGGCAAACATATTGTTGATGCCAAAGTGGCAGGTGTTATCAGCCATGTCATCAATACCGGCGTGGGAGAAATGACAGAGCAGATTGGAGTTGTTTAAGCGAGCCATCGTGATCTCAGAAACGCACATTTCTAAGAAGGCGCTAAAGGTGGCAAAAATGCCCTGCTTACCTTTCACCATGCCGAAACCAGCCGCCGCCGACAAATTGCCACGCTCTTGAATGCCGCCGCTGACAAACACTTCGGGGTGAGCCTTGCGAATTTGAGCCAAACCGCAGGAGCCTTCCAGGTCGCTATCCACCACCAATACACTTTCTTTGCGGACGGTTTCATCCATGCCGCCCAAAATTTCAACTACGGCATCACCAAACGTATTGCGGTTGGAACCCACCTTGTCGGAAGAACCCAAAAATTCGTAAGTGTTCTTGGGCTTTTCAATGCCTTTGAGGAAAGCCACGGCCTCAGCATGGCCTTTGGTTTCCAAATACTTCAGCGCCGCATCCACGGGAATGACGTCATGGCCGTGGGTGCTGCCTTCGATGCCTTCAATGCCTACCGACATGGGCCGCTTATTGACGATCGCCACTGGTCCAGGAGTGTCAATTGCTTTGCAAATATTGGTATAGAGGCCATCCAGGTCTTCCCCATCGCCCTCCAGGACGGTCAAGCCGTGACCTTCCAGGGTTTGCTTAACGCTGTAGCCGCCCATGTATTGAGAAGGATGACCGGCGATGGTCACGTCGTTGTCATCAATCAGCAGCTTCACATTGATGTGATTGGCCACCGCCAGCCGAGCTGCTTCGGCGTCGTTCCCTTCTTGCTGGGAGCCGTCAGAGCCTAAGCAAAAAACGGTTTTGCCGGGGTTCGCCAGCGCCACACCGTTGACATAAGGCCACATATGGCCGAGGCGACCAGAGCTAAACTTGACGCCGGGCGTAAGACCCAACTCTGGGTGACCAGGCAGCTTTTCATGGGCAGCCCGGTAGAGCAGCAGTTGCTCCGCCGGCAGGTCGCCATTTAGCGTCGCCATTAAATATTGCGTCGCGACGCGATGGCCCGCTTCGTCAAAAAAGGTCGGCACAAACTTGTCCGCATTGCCCCGAAACAGCGCGTCCAAGATCATCACCTCTGGCACCGTGTCGAAAGGACCACCGGTGTGTCCCCCTACGCCGCGCGCCGCGCCAGTGGCAGTAAAGAAAACGATGGCATCCCGGCACAGTTCAATATTGAACTTGAGCGCGGCACGCTGTTCATCGGTCAGCGTCGGTACGGAGGGATCAAGGGTAATTCGCTTGTAAGCGCTGAGATCAATGGGGAATTTTGTCATGGTGGCGAACCTGGGTGAAGGACGTTAAAAATTAATGTGGCTAGGTATGTGAGGTGTTTCCTATCCTTTCATACTTTGCAAGCAACGTTTAAGAGCAACCTACCTATATGGTATTAATCTAGAGCGATCGCGGCCCCCCGTCCATCAAGAACCGGTTAAAAAGTGGCCCTAAAATTCAGCATCAAGGCTGGCGGCGCACGGGTTGCCCTAATGCCAAAAGCTCGGAAACGGTGACAAAGCGATATCCCTGAGCTTGATATTTATCCAAAATCATCTGCACCAGCGTTACGGTGTTGCGGCGATCGGCCCCATCCGATTCTCCATCCCCATCATGCAGCAAAATAATTGCGCCGTTATCAAATTTTGGCGCCAGCAGCGTCATCATGACGTCAGGGTCTTCCGGCTTCCAATCGTTCATTTGCACCGTCCACAAAACATTGGTCTGATGGCGTTGCTTCAACACATGGGGCAGGGTAAACCAACTGTGACCATAGGGCGAGCGAAACGGAATGGGCTCGGTGTATCCCAACGCTCGCAGCAGTTGATCGGTTGATTCCAACTCCTGACGAATAGCGGTAGGTAATTTCAGCTTAAGACTGGGATGACTCCAGGTGTGATTTCCCAGTTCGTGGCCCTGCGCTATCAGCGCCTGCACGATTTCTGGATGCTGTTCAACATGACGCCCCATAACAAAGAAGGTGCTAGGCGCCCCTGCGGCAGCTAGGATTTGGCCAATTTGCTCGGTGTAGCGCGGATCAGGACCGTCATCGAAGGTTAGCGCCACCACCTTTTCAGTCGTTTGCACTTTATAGACTGCCTGCCCAAACAGCACTGGCGCCCGATATCGATTCGGCCACAGCACCTGATCGAAAATAATAATTGCCAGTGCGATCGCCAGCACGATCATCAACCACTGCCACCAGCGACGGCGGCGGGAGCGCGATCGCGGCTTAATCAAAGATCGGGGCGATTCAATCGTCGGCAGCATCAGCTCATAACCAAGCGTTAACCTCCCCATTGAATCATCAAGTTTGACTATAAGGTCTCTAAAAATATGGGGAGAGTCTAAGAAAGCGTCAAATTAGCAATATATAGATAAAACCTTGCACACAAAAACAGGAGCCGCCCAAAAAAAATAGTCCAAGCGACTGCTTTTGTAGTTCAGCTTACAAATAACGGCAATTTTAAGACAAAATAAATCTTTCGAGGGATGGATTTTTAACTCTGGAAAAATATTCATATTGAAGCTTTTACACACTGACTCTGTTTATTGGCAAAGCGTCCAGTTTTTTGTTACCTCAAACCTAGTGACGGCTATATTTTCTGACTCAATCAGCCATAAGCTAGGGCGATGATTACTATTAGCTCTGTTTTATTATCAGGCAAAAGCAACTTACCCATTAATAAATAGATGGCCGTAGATAAATGAAGACCATGTAATGAAGACTATGCCAGTTGTGTCAGCAGGACGTCGTCATAGTCTGCTAAAAAATTCAACCAGCGCCGCTGTGATTACGGCTTCACGTTAGCGGCGCTGTGGCTACAGAGTTTCGACTAAGGAGCATTATCCATCCTGCTAGAGCTTTGTGGATCTCAATTTTTGCTTGATTTATCTACTTTTAATTCATCAATATTTTGTAACAAAAATCACAGAAGACCTGATCAAAAAGGAGAACTTACTTTAATAAAAAATTAATCTTTGCAGTTATGATTTTATTCCTTCATCATGGCTCTTGTACTGGTGACGTTGAATTTTGAAATTCATTTTTTTGAGGTAATTGAACTTCAGCGTGGTTAATCGCAATTTAAATTCATCGCCCTACTCTCAGGTTCATATGAAATACGCGAAAGCGTTTGAGCAGTAACTCTATAATCCACCATCGTTTTTGGAGTCTTGCGACATGGTAATGACCTCCCCTCTGCAGATTCAGCCCCTCTCTGACGAAGATTTACGGAAGATTGATGCCTATTGGCGCGCTTGCCACTACTTAGCCGTCGGTATGATCTATCTGCGCGACAATCCATTGCTTAAAGAGCCCCTCAAGCCTGAGCATGTCAAGCATCGTTTGCTGGGCCATTGGGGAGCGTCTCCAGCCTTGAGCTTCACTTATATACACTGCAACCGTCTGATCAAGAAATATGATCTCAATATGATCTTTATGGCGGGGCCAGGGCACGGGGCGCCGGGAGTTCTGGGGCCGGTTTATTTAGAGGGTACTTATTCCGAAATCTATCCTGACAAGAGTATGGATGAACTCGGGATGCAAAAGTTTTTCAAGCAGTTCTCTTTTCCCGGACACATTGGCAGTCACGTCACTCCCGAAACGCCAGGGTCGATTCACGAAGGGGGCGAACTAGGCTATAGCCTGAGCCACGCTTACGGCAGCATTCTCGATAATCCCGATTTGATTACCTGCTGCGTTGTGGGTGACGGTGAATCCGAGACCGGCCCTCTGGCGACGGCTTGGCACTCTAACAAATTCATCAACCCGATTCGCGACGGCGCGGTGCTGCCCGTGCTGAACTTGAATGGCTACAAAATTGCTAATCCGACCATCTTGGCGCGCATCTCGCCGGAGGAGCTGGAATCTTTGTTCCGCGGCTACGGCTACACGCCTTATTTGGTGGAGGGCAGCGATCCCGCCGAAATGCATCAGAAGATGGCGGCTACGCTGGAGCTTTGCATCAACGAGATTCGCGGGATTCAGCAAGAGTGTCGCAACAGCGGTCATCCAGTGCGCCCCCGCTGGCCCATGATTATTTTGCGAACGCCCAAAGGCTGGACAGGGCCGCAGGAAGTGGACGGCCACAAGGTTGAGAACTTCTGGCGATCGCACCAGGTGCCGATGGGCGGTATGCACAGCAATCCCGAGCACCTGCGTCGTTTAGGCGAATGGATGAAGAGCTATCGCCCCGATGAGCTGTTCGACGCCAACGGCACGCTGATCCCCGAACTGCAAGAATTGGCTCCTGTGGGCGATCGCCGCATGAGCGCCAACCCCAATGCCAATGGGGGACTGCTGCGCCGAGAGCTACGGCTGCCAGATTTTCGGCAATATGCGATTGAGATGACGCAAAACGGCACGGTGGCGTTTGAAAACACCAAAGTCTTGGGTTTCTTGATGCGCGACATCATGCGCGATAATCCCAACAATTTCCGGCTGATGGGGCCGGACGAAACCGCCTCCAACCGCCTGCAGGCCGTGTATGAAGTCACGAAGAAAGCCTGGATGGCTGATTTCTACGAAGAGGACTTGGACGGTAGCGAATTGTCGCCCGACGGTCGGGTCATGGAAATGCTGTCTGAGCACACGCTGCAGGGGTGGTTAGAAGGCTACTTGCTCACCGGGCGGCACGGCTTTTTCCACACCTACGAAGCCTTTGCCCACGTGGTTGATTCCATGTTTAACCAGCATGCAAAATGGCTGGATATCTGCAAAAATCATGTGCCCTGGCGGCGCTCAGTGTCGTCGTTGAATATTCTGCTGTCATCGCTGGTGTGGCGGCAAGACCACAATGGCTTTAGCCACCAAGATCCGGGCTATGTGGATTTGGTGACCAATAAGAGCCCCGACGTGGTGCGAGTCTATTTCCCGCCCGATGCCAACTGTCTGCTATCGGTGGCGGATCACTGCTTCCGCAGCGTGGACTATATCAACATCATTGTGTCGGACAAGCAAAAGCATTTGCAGTACTTGCCGATGGATAAAGCAATTCAGCACTGTACCAAGGGCATCGGCATCTGGGACTGGGCTAGCAACGATGACTGCGGCACCGAGCCCGATATTCCTGACGTGGTGATGGCTTCCTGTGGCGATATTCCCACAATGGAGTCGCTAGCAGCGACAGCTATTCTGCGGGAGGAGTTTTCCTATCTCAAGGTACGCTTTGTCAACGTGGTGGATCTGTTCAAGCTGGTGTCCGAGGGCGAACATCCCCACGGTTTGAATGACTGGGACTTTAACTCCCTGTTTACGCCGGATAAGCCGGTGATCTTTAACTTTCACGGCTATCCATGGCTGATTCACAAACTGGTTTACCGGCGATCGCAGCAGGAGCGCATCCACGTACGCGGCTATAAAGAAGAGGGCAACATTAACACGCCGCTGGAACTAGCGATTCGCAATCAAATTGATCGCTTCAATCTCGTCATTGACGTGATTGATCGGGTACCCAAGTTGGGTTCTGCAGCTGCCCATGTCAAAGAACGCATGAAGAATCAGATTATTGAGTGTCTTACCCACGCCTTCGAGCATGGTAAAGATATCGAGGAGATTGTGAACTGGACTTGGCCGTATGGCGGCAGCGACTGTTAGAGCGTCCACTTTTACTGCAGCTCTCGGATGGGCAGTGATCATCCCGACCCACGATTGATCGCCAAACGGGCATCGCTCACCGCCCATCCAATTAACAAAGGCAAAAAGCATTGCAAACGAGGTTTCCGGTATGAATGCCATCGAATTATGGCAACGTTACGAAGACTGGCTTTACTACCACGAAGGACTTGACCTGTACGTTGATATCAGCCGTATGGGGTTCGATGACGCCTTTGTGGCCAGTCTGCAACCCAAATTTGAGCAGGCATTCAAAGACATGGCGGCGTTGGAGGCAGGGGCGATCGCCAACCCTGACGAAAACCGCATGGTCGGCCACTATTGGCTGCGCGATCCCGACTTAGCCCCGAGCGATTTGGGCCAAGAGGTCACCACCGTGCTCAACGACATCGAAGACTTTGCCCAAAAGGTTCACGATGGCACCATCAAGCCAGCAGAAGCCGATAAGTTCACCAGCATCCTCTCGGTGGGAATCGGGGGTTCAGCCCTGGGTCCAGAGTTTGTTTCAGAAGCGCTAGCCCCCATCAATCCGCTGATGGACATTTATTTTATGGACAACACCGATCCCGCCGGTCTGGACCTAGTGTTGGATCGGCTTGGAGACGATTTGAGAAGCACGCTGGTGTTGATTACCAGTAAATCCGGCGGTACCCCCGAAACTCGTAACGGCATGCTGGAGGTCAAGCACCGCTTTGAGAAACTGGGCCTCGATTTTCCCTCTCACGCGGTTGCCATCACCATGATTGGCAGCAAGATGGATGAGCTAGAGCGCATGGAGGGCTGGCTAGGCGAGTTTCCCATGTTTGACTGGGTGGGTGGACGCACCTCGGAAATGTCCGCAGTGGGACTGCTCTCCGCCTCACTGCTGGGCATTGACATTCGCTCGATGCTGGTCGGCGCTAAGGAAATGGATGCCGCTACCCGCGTGCCCGACTTGAAAAATAATCCGGCGGCGCTGCTGGCTCTGTCCTGGTATTACGCTGGCAACGGTCAGGGCGAAAAAGATATGGTGATGCTGCCCTATAAAGACAGCCTGCTGCTGTTTTCTCGCTATCTGCAGCAGTTGGTGATGGAGTCTTTGGGCAAGGAAAAAGACCTAGACGGCAACGTCGTGCATCAGGGGATCGCGGTTTATGGCAACAAGGGCTCGACCGACCAGCACGCTTATGTGCAGCAGCTGCGGGAAGGGGTCCCTAACTTTTTCGTCACTTTTATTGAGGTGCTAAAGGACCGGGAGGGTAAATCCATCGAGGTGGAGCCTGACGCCACCTCAGGTGACTTTCTCAACGGCTTTTTGCAGGGCACCCGCGCTGCTCTTTACGACAATCAGCGGGAGTCGATTACGGTCACTATTAACGAAGTCACGCCCCGTATGGTGGGCGCTTTGATTGCGTTATATGAACGGGCCGTTGGGTTATATGCCTCTTTGGTCAATATCAATGCCTATCATCAACCCGGTGTCGAAGCGGGTAAAAAGGCCGCCGCGTCTATCCTAGATTTGCAGCGGCGAGTTTTAAATGTTGTGAAATCGGTGACTCAACCGCTTTCAATTGCTACCGTGGCAGAAAAAGCGGATGCCGCTGATGACATTGAATCCGTGTACAAAATTTTGCGGCATTTGGCGGCGAACGATCGCGGCATTATCTTGGAGGGCGATCGCCGCAGACCATCACAGCTGACTGTACAGGCATAGCCATCTTCACCCGAGTATCTACCCGAAGCGCCTGATAGCTCTACTCAAACAAAATTATGGCTACACAATGACCAAGAACTCTGCAAGCCTGAATAGCGTTTCCCTTATTGACCGCTGACGTTACGGACGACTACTGACTTTAAAAATCACTGGAGGAGATCCCTTTATGGTTGCTACTGACCCCTTAGCTAATTGTCCAATCACAATCGAAGACGATCGCACCGGCCTCAGCGTGGAAACTCTACGCCGAGCCTTGGCTGACCAATTGCACTATATCCAGGGCAAACTGCCAGAATACGCCTCGCTCAATGACTTTTATCTGGCCTTGTCTTTCATGGTGCGCGATCGCTTAATGCCTCGCTGGCTCTATTCCAAAAAGAACTATCTAAAGCCTGAGACTCGCATCGTTTCTTATCTTTCTGCCGAATTTTTGCTCGGTCCGCACCTCGAAAATAATCTGATTAACCTGGGTATTCGAGACGTCGTTCAGCAGGCCGTCGAAGAATCCAAGCTAGATTATGACGCTCTGGTTAATCAAGAAGAAGAGCCTGGTTTGGGTAATGGTGGCTTGGGCCGCCTGGCCGCCTGCTACATGGACTCCCTTTCCAGCCTGGAAATTCCCGCTCTGGGCTACGGTATTCGCTACGAGTTTGGCATTTTTGACCAAGATATTCGCGATGGCTGGCAGATAGAAAAGACCGATAAGTGGCTGCAGTTTGGCAATCCTTGGGAAATCGCCCGTCCCAGCTTTGCTGTAACCGTCAAGTTTGGCGGCCACACTGAGCCCTATGTCGATAATGACGGCCAATATCGCGTGCGCTGGGTGCCCGATCAGATCGTGAAGGGCATTCCCTACGACACGCCGATCACCGGCTATCAAGTCAATACCGTCAACACCCTGCGCCTGTGGAAATCTGAGGCCCCGGAATCGTTTGACTTCCAAGTGTTTAACGTCGGCGATTACTATGGTGCGGTCGATCAAAAGATCGTGTCTGAAAACATTAGCAAAGTGCTCTATCCCAACGATGAGCAAATTCAGGGTAAAGAGCTGCGCCTGATGCAGCAGTTCTTCTTTGTTTCCTGTGCGCTGCAGGATATGATTCGCATTCACCTGTCCAGCGGTCGTCGCTTAGACACTTTCCACGAAAAGTTTGCTGTCCAGCTCAACGACACGCACCCTGCCATAGGCGTCGCCGAGCTGATGCGGCTGCTCGTGGACGAGCACTACATGCAGTGGGAATCCGCTTGGGACATTACCCGCCGCACCTTTGCTTTCACCAACCACACCCTGCTGCCAGAAGCGTTAGAAAAGTGGTCGGTTGACTTGTTTGGTCGCATTTTGCCGCGTCACCTGGAGCTCATCTACGAAATCAACCGGCGCTTTTTGGATCAAGTGCGACTGCGGTTTATGGGCAACGAAGAGCGCATTAGTCAGCTTTCTTTGATTGATGAAAGCGGGCAGCGCTCTGTACGGATGGCTAACCTGGCCTGCGCCGGCAGCTATTCCATCAACGGCGTCGCTGAGCTGCACACAGAGCTCGTCAAGACCACAATTCTGAAAGATTTCTACGATCTCTCTCCCGAAAAGTTCAACAACAAAACCAATGGTGTTACCCCACGCCGCTGGATGGTGCAAAGCAATCCGCGCTTAGCCAATCTCATCACTAACCGGATTGGTGATAACTGGATTAAGCACTTGGACGACCTCAAGGGCTTAGAGGGGGGTGCTGATGATGCTAGCTTCCGCCGCGAGTGGCGACAAATTAAGTTGGCAATCAAGCAGGATTTGGCGACTCATATCCGAACCCGCACGGGCATCGTGGTGAATCCTGAATCGATGTTTGACGTGCTGGTCAAGCGGATTCACGAGTACAAGCGCCAGCATTTGAAAGTGCTGCACATCATCACTTTATACAACCGGATTAAGGCCAATCCCAACGTTGACCTCACACCGCGCACGTTCATCTTTGGCGGTAAAGCGGCTCCTGGCTATGCCATGGCGAAGCTGATGATTAAGTTCATCACCTCCGTCGGCGACGTGGTGAATACTGATCCCGATGTGCGCGATCGCCTCAAGGTCGTTTTTCTCCCCGATTACAACGTCACCTTTGGCCAGCGAGTCTATCCCGCTGCCGAGCTGTCAGAGCAAATTTCGATGGCGGGCAAAGAAGCTTCGGGTACCGGCAACATGAAGTTCTCGATGAACGGCGCGTTGACCATCGGTACGTTGGACGGTGCCAATATTGAGATCCGCGAGGAAGTGGGCGAGGAAAACTTCTTCTTGTTTGGTCTTAAGACGCCGGAAGTAGTGGAACTCAAAGCCAACGGCTATAATCCCTGGGATTACTACAACAGTAATGCCACGCTGAAAGCTGTTATGGATCTGGTGGCGTCGGGGCACTTCTCCCACGGCGATACCGATCTCTTCCGACCCCTGGTGGATAATCTGCTGCACCATGATCCGTTTATCCTGCTAGCGGATTATCAGTCTTATGTGGACTGTCAAGATACCGTGGGCGATGCCTACCGCGACCAAGATAACTGGACGCGCATGTCAATCTTGAATGCCGCGCGGACTGGTAAATTTTCCAGCGATCGCTCCATCCGCGAGTACTGTGAAGACATCTGGAAGGTTAAGCCCCTGCCGGTGGTGGTCCCGGAATATGAGCAGTCCAAAGCCACTTTGACGGTGTAAAAGCTGTCTAAGTGTCTGTAAATGAAGCGCGAGTGGGCGATCGCTCATTCGCGCTTTTAATTGTTCCGATACAGAGAAATGTAGAACCAAATCCGTAGCCGCACTTTTACCGCAAATTGCCGTTGGATTCGGCCACCTTTGTTCGCTACACGCTTGACGCAGCTATGCTTTTGTCTGCCTTCTGCCTTTATCCTGCTGCAGTGCACGGGCAGAGCCCTAGGCACGAGCAAAGCTTTACATCCTTTAGCTAGATCTCGGCAAGGGTCGCAAACTAAAGCTGCCAGACCCGAGGCAGCGTAATCAAATCTTGACTATATTGAGGACGCAATAGTCGCCAAGCCTGGATAAACCAGCGCTGCACTTCGCTAATAGAACGCCCGCGATAGCGGCAGAGCAGCCCCCTCTGCAGCCGCGTCACGCCTATCTCACCCTGCGGATTGGGCCACGTCTCCCAAGTAGCGCGAATCGCTTCAACCAGTTCTCCATCAGCCTGATCGCCAATCCAAGCTAAAGTGCCCACTACAGGACATTGCTTCAGTCCGTGGGGACTGTGCCAGAGGGCGTCACTGCCGACGAGCTGCTGCGGGTCTACCCAAACCAGTTCGCCGTCATGCCAAACTTCGAAGCGCGATCGCACCTCGCCTTGGCAAAAGCGCTCGCCCCGCGCCGTGCGACCCAACCGCAAAATATCCCATCCCAGCCAGTGGGCTTGGGCCGCCAATTCCACTCGCCAAGCTTGATGATACTGAGCCCCCTCAAACACAATGGCCGCTTGCGGCAGCCATTCCAAGCAAGCCCCTGATGCAACTCGCATTTTTCCTTCTACCTGGGCGGGCTGCGGATGATCAGAGTAAATCTTTGCCGCTGCCGCCGTTGTCACAAGCGCCCTAGCGCCAGACTCAAGCTGCAGGTCGTAATTGAGGCGATCGCCGCCCACCATCCCTCCCGCCGTATGCAGCAGCACCGACTGGCAAACGGTCGGCCCTTCAGGATAAAACGGTCGTTGCACCCTAAGCGGCGCTTGGGTTTGCGCCTGCGGCACAGTGCGATCGCCCCGTCGCCGAAAAGTTAGCGTCGCTCGACCCTGCCAAGCTTGCTCTGGGCTGAACTGAGAGCCATCAGCCGGATAGATAATGCCCATTCCCAAGGTGTTGTCTCCTGCAGTGGCATGGCTGTCAGCCTACCGAAATCTGTTCGCCGATGAACGCCAGTTTAATTGAGTTTTTGGACAAAATGAACCCGGTCTATCCTGCGGCAATTGCAGCTATTCTAATCAACTAATTTCTACTGCCTGATAAAATCCTGAAACCCGGCTACTGGACAGGGCATCCAGTCCACTGGCTGAAAAACGTGCCACAATCGGTCATGGAAGACACGCTGGCAGGTGATCGCCCATGAGCTTCATTCACATTCCCAAATCCTGGCAGTTGCCAACCAACCGCATTACGCCCGAAGCCGCCTACTGGAACCGTCGCAAGTTTGTCAAAAACCTAGTGGGCGTTGGCATTGGCGCTTCTGCCGTTTCCTTTGCCTCCTGTGGTCGTTCAGGCGCCGCCGGCCCAGACTTACAAGAGACCCTGGGTCAGCCGTTGAACAACTTTACGCTGAATCCTGACTTTCGCGATGCTGGTCGTCCCATCACCGAGCAGCAGTATGCCAGCAGCTACAACAACTTTTATGAGTTCGGCGGCACCAAAAATATTTGGGCCGAGGCCCAAGCGTTGCCGACCGATCCGTGGACGGTAGAGGTAGGCGGTTTAGTCAAAAATCCTAAAAAGTATGATCTCGATGACCTCACCAATCGCTTTCCTTTGGAAGAGCGCGTCTACCGCTTTCGCTGTGTGGAAGCCTGGGCCATGGTTGTGCCGTGGCTGGGCTTTCCCATGAAGGCGCTGATGGATGACGTTGAACCTACCAGCGCCGCCAAGTTCGTCAGCTTCACCTCTTTCTACGATCCAGAAATTACCCCCGGTCCCACCTGGAGCTTGACGGCAAACCTGCCCTGGCCCTACGTGGAAGCCTTGACGATTGCAGAAATGGCCAACGAACTCGCATTTTTTGCCGTCGGCCTTTACGGTCGTACGCTGCCCAAGCAGAACGGCGCCCCCGTTCGCATGGTGGTGCCTTGGAAATATGGCTTTAAGGGCGGCAAATCCATTGTCAAAATTGAATTTACCCAGGAGCAGCCCGCTACTTACTGGAACACGATTTCACCAAATGAATATGGCTTTGAGGCCAACGTCAATCCTGACGTTCCCCATCCCCGCTGGTCGCAGCAAACGGAGAAGATAGTTGGCACCAACACTAATCCCTTTGACTGGGAACGTCAAGACACCATGATTTACAACGGCTACGGCGATTATGTAGCCAATCTGTACCCATAGCGGAGTTTCCCACAGCATGGCATCAGCGGTTACGGAACTATTGATTGCACTGAAGGAGTGGCGAAAAGCCGTCAAGCAGCTCAGTCATCAGGGAAAGTCTTCAGCGGAGCGCCAGCAGCAGATGCAGATAGCCGGTCAGGAAGTGCTGGAGCAACTGGCAGCAACGGCGGTCAAGAACGAAATTAATGACCTAATTGAATCTTCTACAGCTGCCCAGCCGGCATCGAACGAGCTGCGATCGCAACTACGCCATCATCCAGAACCCTTCTTATCCAGTGAAATGGCATCGATGCAGCCCCTGGGGATTAGCCATACGACCATGCAAAAAGTCGTCGCCGAATATCTGGCAGCGCCTGACTCCGAAAACTCTCTCAATGATAGCCAGCAGATTCTCCAATTGTTTACCGTTATGAATGCCGCTGCAATCGCCGAGCACCAAGCCTCAATTGCCCTCAGCCGCAAACCCAAAAAGCGCCGCCGTCGCGACCTATCTTTAGGCACATTGCAAACGGCGATCGGCATTGGCCTAATTGCCGGCAACACTCAGATGGATTCCATCATCGCCAACTCTTCCTACATTTTGGGCGGCAATGCCCTGCTCACAGCCCTGCAAAATATTGTCGGCCACATAGAAGACGAAAGTGGCGATCGCGGCAGATAAATAACATCAGAAGCAGGGTCAGCGGTGCCTGGGTAGCCCACTCTGATAGGGCTGTCGGCATTATGTGGCAAACGCATCTTGTTATTGAGCAGGATCGAGGGCGATCGCCTAAATTAGGAATAGCTGCGTTGCGCTCCCCCATGACGTCCCCCTTTCCTGGCATGAATCCCTATCTAGAACATCCTGGACTCTGGGCGGGAATCCATCATCGTCTGATTACAGCGATCGCTAATGCGTTGGAGCCTCAAATTCAGCCTAAATACATTGTCGCCATTGAAGAACGAGTTTATGAGATTAGCGGTGAAACCACCGTTTTAGTAAGCGTTCCAGACGTCGCTGTGCAAACAACTCAGACAGTAATTCAACCACCTCTGAGTAACCTTGCTGTGGCTCAGCCAGCAGTGCCACCACTGGCACAGCCCATAGAAGTCACGCTGCCACTGTCAGAACCTTTGAAAGAGAGCTATTTGGAAATTCGAGCCGTGGAGACGGGAGAGGTGGTTACGGCAATGGAGGTGCTCTCTCCCAAAAACAAGCAGGCGGGAGTGGGCCGTTTACGGTATGAAAGCAAACGAGCGACAGTTTTAGCCAGTTCGACCCATTTTGTTGAGATCGATTTGCTCCGCCAGGGCGAACCAATGACCACTTTGAGCAATCCGATTGAAAGCCACTATCGTATTTTGGTCAGCCGTAGCGAAGCCCGTCCCAAAGCAGATTTATATGCGTTCAATTTGCCCGAGCCTATTCCCCCATTTCCGATGCCGCTGCAAGCAGATGACGCTCAGCCATTAGTCGAGCTACAAAAGCTTATCGATGAAATCTACGAGCGAGGCGGCTACGCGCTACGCATCAATTATCGAAAGCCGCCCGTACCACAGCTTTCAGAATCAGACGCCAGCTGGCTGGATAGCAGACTCCATCACACAGGAAACCGGTAAAACCACCAAAACCGTCAACGCTCATACTTTCCTACACGTAGACGGTGCGATCGCATCATCTAAACTCCAGCATAAGTTAGGCACTAACCCACCGCATAAATTCTGAATCAACAGAATTGTGCATAAACCTTTGAAAGTGATCACTCCAGGCATTACCCACCCGCACAGGATTTTGCTTTATGCGCTGAAGGCTGAAAACCTTTTGAAGCGCTGGATATTCAAATGACGATCACTCTAAAGAATCTGCGACAGGAACTTCTTGGTGCGCTCCTCTTGAGGGTTGTTAAAGAATGCATCTGGCGTATTTTCTTCTACTAGATAGCCGCCGTCCATCAGCACAACGCGGTCAGCCACTTCGCGGGCAAAGCCAACTTCGTGGGTCACGCACACCATGGTCATGCCCTCAGTGGCCAGCGTCCGCATCACGTCCAGCACCTCCCGCACCATTTCCGGGTCCAGAGCTGAGGTCGGTTCATCAAACAGCATCACCTTGGGCTGCATAGCCAGGGAACGGGCGATCGCCACCCGCTGCTGCTGTCCGCCCGACAGTTGACCAGGATATTTTTCTGCCTGTTCAGCAATCCCGACCCGCTGCAGCAGTCGGTTTGCAACTTCTTGAGCTTTGGCCTTGGGCCAGTTTCGCACCCAAATGGGAGCCAGGGTAACATTTTGCAGCACCGTCAAATGGGGAAACAGGTTGAATTGCTGAAACACCATCCCCACTTCCCGACGGATGGTTTCAATATTCTTTAAGTCGTGGGAAATTTTGATGCCGTCAACTTCAATACTGCCTTTCTGATACGGCTCCAGAGCATTAAACGTGCGGATAAAAGTCGATTTTCCGGAGCCCGACGGCCCCATCACCACCAGCACTTCTCCCTTATAAACGTTCATGCTGACCCCTTTCAGCACGTGGAAGCCATTGTCGTACCATTTCTCCACATCGCTGGCGACAATTACAGGCTCGCCAGTCGGATTAGCAACAGGAGCGGTATCGGTTTGCATCTGAGTCATGGGTCAAATCTCGATTTCTATGGGAGTTAAAACAAAAGTTGGTCAATCTGGAGGCTGATGCCTTGAGTCTAAGGGGAAAATATCTATACCTATTGTGCACCAGAATATCTGCCCGCTTACGGTTGAGCTGTTAACTTTTACACGGTTAATGTCCGGTGTTGAGCTTTTCTTCAATCTTGCGGCTGCCTAAAGACATGGCGTAGCAGAAGAACCAGTAAATAATGCCGATAAACAAATAGACCTCGGCGTAGCGCCCCAGATAGTTAGGGTTTGCCAGAATGGAGCGACTAATGCCCAAAAGCTCTGCCAAGCCTACGATCGCCAGTAGAGTGGTGTCCTGAAATAAGCTGATAAACTGACCCACAATCGCCGGAATCGCGATTTTCAGAGCCTGGGGTAGAACAATCAGACTGAGGGTCAAAGGCGTATTCAAGCCTAGGGAAGCAGCAGCTTCCTGTTGACCTCGCGGCACCGCCTGCAGTCCAGCTCGCACGTTTTCAGCGAGATACGCGGAACTAAAAATTGTCAGACCAATAATGGCTCGCAGCACTCGATCCGGGCGCATTCCTTCGGGCAAAAACAGTGGGATCATCACCTGCCCCATAAACAAGATGGCGATTAACGGAACGCCACGAATGAGTTCGATGTAGGCGATGGACATCCACCGCACCACCGGCAAATTGCTGCGTCGCCCCAGGGCTAATGTGACTCCCAGTGGAAAACACAGGGCAATGCCGCTGACCGCCATTAGCAGGGTCAATGCCATGCCGCCCCAGTCATTAGTGCTCACCGAATTTAGGGAAAATCCTAGCAGGCCCAAGATTAGCTTGGTCACCACCAGTGTGACTCCGAAGCCAGCCGCAAACAGCCAAAAGCCCAACTGATATTGCCGGGGAATAACAAAGCCCACCAGCCCTAACAGGATACCGACGATCGCAATTGCGACTATCCAGGCAGCCGGGGGAATGAGATATTGAAATAAAAAGTTTGGCAGCACCGCTAGCAAAGCTAAACAGGCGATCGCTGACAAGATTGAAGCCGCGATCGGCGCTGCTGTTGCAAATTGGCGGCTCACAATCGCCCCTAGTTTTGTAGACAGCACCCATCCGGCTATTAAGCTGACCCCCAGAACCAGAAGCCAAGACAGTAAACTTTGGTTGAAAGGGCCACCGCCAATGAGCCAAATCGCCACGAAGTAAGAAACGAACCAGAGCGCCGAAACCCAGCTGCCTAAACTCGGTATCTGACGCCCCAAAGTGCGCCCTCCCCAAGCCGCTGCCGCGACAATTGCCACCATTAACAGCAGCTTTGGGCTGCTTGGTCGAGTTGGCGGAAAAACCACAAACCCAGCAGCAACAATCCCAAAGCCAATCAAAACATTGCGGCTAAAGAGCGTATTTAAATTCCGGGCCAGCACTCCCCAGGACAGTCCCGTCAGGGCGCAAACCAGGCCCAACAAGATCCAGATGCGCCAATATTGCTCAGACGGGTATAGGCCCGTCATAAACAATCCCACATTTCTGGGAATCACCACCCACTGGGCGACCGTAAAGGCCCAGTTCAGCATGGCATAGGCAGCATAAGCCAAGACCGTAACCACAGCGATGGTCAGTAGACCGTTAAACCAGTCGCTGAACAGATTTTTCTTCAGCCATTCACCCGCGCTTCTGCGTCTGAGCTGAGGCGGTGCCGACGTCGTTTCAGGAGTAATTGTAGTCATGGGTTAACGCTCCTTAAACTGCACGGTTTGGTTCAGGGTATTCATGCCTAGGGTGATGATGAGGTTAATAATTAGATAAGTCGCCATCAAAATCACAAAGACTTCAATCGGCTTCCCCGTTTGATTAAACGTAGTGTTGGCAATGGAGTACAACTCTGGATAAGCAACCGCAAAGGCCAATGACGAGTTCTTTGCCAAGTTCATAAATTCGCTATTCAAAGGCGGAATAATGACCCGCAGAGCCTGGGGAAAAACCACCAGTCGCATCACCAAACCGGATTTTAGCCCAAGCGATCGCGCCGCTTCCCACTGCCCCTTAGATACTGACTGAATGCCCGCTCGCACAATTTCGGCAATAAACGCGCCAGTATAAAATACCAGTGCTGTTAGCGATGCGGCATACTCCCGCGAGAGCCGCAGTCCGCCCGTAGCGCCGCCGCCTTCTTGGACTTGCGGTGGTTGCCAGCCTAGGGCCAAGAAAAAGATAATAAGCCCTGCGATCAGCAGGACCCCAAGAATTATTAGCTGTTGTTGGCCGTTTTCGGCTTGTTCAACAATCTTTTTGGTGCGCCACTGCCACACCAAAAAAGCGGCGATCGCCAGCGCCACCAATACCGCCATCCACAGCAACGCCGCGCCGCTTTGGGGCCAGGGGATGTAGACCCCGCGCTTGCTCGCGATCAAAAGCCCACCCAAATTGATTTGGTTTTCGGGCGCTGGCAGCACCCCATACACGGCAAAATACCAAAAGAATAACTGCAGCAACAGCGGCACGTTGCGCGTCAGTCCAACATAAGCGCGGCTAATTTTTTGCACTAGCCAGTTTTGCGAAAAGCTGGTGACCCCCGCTGCAATCCCTGTAGTGAGAGCCAAGACAATCCCCACAATCACCAGCGTAATCGTGTTCACAAATCCCACGAAAAGCGCCTTTCTGTAAGGATCGTTAGGCCGATATTCGAGCACACTTTCGCCAATGCTGAATCCGGCAGAATTTGACAGGAAACCGAAGCCAAAGCTGGTTCCTTGTCGCTCCAGATTAGTCGTGAGATTGGTTAAAAGGTAGCCCAGAATAGCCACGACGATCGCAAACGTAATTACCTGGAAGGCAATCTTCCAAAAGCGCTCGTCTCGAAGCAGCTGTCTGAGATTAAACTTATTCGACTCGCTAGCGTTGCTAACCATAACTATGCAAAGTTTCCAGCAGAGAAATAGCCGGGCTCCATAATTTATCCGAGATTTTTATGACTTTATGACAAAACCCACCGTAAGAAAAGTTGCATCTGTTACGGAGCGATACAAAAGAAAAGTTTGGTATTAAGGGTTCAGAGTTTAGCGTTCGGAAAAAGGAGCTCTTGGCTTTTAGCTCTTGGCCCTGGGCCCTGAGTCGCCTGATACCGGCTGCTGACTTCGCTAATCCTAGCCACCCTGCCGCTCCAATCCTTTCATTCCAAGTCCGATGCGCCCATCTCACTGATGAACTCATCTACTGGTTCGCTTCCGAGGCGTTGTTAGGGCCAAACGTCGGGTTCTCAAAAGGATTGCCGGGAGGTAAATCGACAAAAACCTGATCGCCTATATCTAGTCCTTCCAAAATTTGAATTTGGTTGCCCACCTGTGAGCCCACCGTCACTGCCTGAAACTGGGGGCGATCTCGCTCATCAGGCACCAGCACTCCCTGCTGACCAGCCTCGGTCACAATCGCTACGGTTGGCACCACCAGGGCATCCGTTAGCTCGTCGCCAACAAAGGCTACGGTGACATTCATATTGGAGAGCAGTACTTCCTGTCCCGAGGCCAACTCTACTCGCACCTGAAAGAGCGTCACGTTTTGGCGCTCAATCGCTTCTGGAGCAATCAGCCGCACCACTCCAGCAAACGTTTCATCAGGGTATGCATCTGCCTCAATTTCTACTGCCTGACCGGGACGAATTTTAGCAATGTCGGCTTCGGGCACTTCGGCCAAGACTTCCAAATCACTGGCGATCGCCACAATCGCCGTAGACGTAGCTGAGGTAGCATCAGACGCGGACGTGGTGGGCGTCACAAAGGCCCCCTCGTTGGCGAACTTTTGAGTAACAATACCGGCAAAGGGAGCGCGAATCTGAGTATCGGCAAACTGCACCTGGGCCGACTCTAGCTGCGCCTGGGCCTGGGCTACCCGTGCCTCGGCCTGGGCGATCGCCTCGGGACGAGGCTCATTACGTAAGTCAGCTAAGCTCTCTTCACTTTCCTGCACTTGAAACTGAGAGCCCTCTAGGGCCGCTTCCGCACTTTGCACTCCTTGTATAAAATTATCTAACTCATTGGCCGAGATGGCACCTTGGCTAGCCAAAGCTCGATTCCGCTGTAATTGTGACTGCGCCAGATCAAGCTTCGCCACCAGATCTCGGACCTGCGCTTTAGCCGACTCGACGGCTGCTTCCGCCCGCGCGATCGCTTCCGCATCGCTGCCTCGCTGCACATCGGCCAAACTCGCCTGCGCCTCTGCTAAGGCCGCCTCTCGCTGTCGCACCACTGCCGTCACATCTCGGCTTTCCATTTGGGCAATCAGCTGCCCCGCTGCTACCGAATCGCCTTGGGCCACAAAAAGATCCGACAAAATACCCGCACTTTTAGGGCTCAGATTTACTGTCTGCACCGGCTCTACTGTTCCACTAGCAGTAATGCGCACGGTCAAAGTGGTGGATTCCACCGGCACTGTCAGAGTCGCCAAGTCGAAGGCGGGTTCACGACTGCGGATAATCAATGCGGTTACCCCCAACCCCACAGCTAAGGCTGCTAAGCCACCGATCCCCCACAAAAGCGGACGACGCACTTTACCAATCACAGGAACCTGCATAAACAAAACCGGCCTAGCGCTCTCAGATACCGCTCCTACTATAGCGATGACACTATCCCTCTGTGGGACTCGTCAGCGGCCGAGTGCTGCAGGCTGACAAAGGGATCGATCAGCCGATGCCAAGTCGCAGAATACCAAAGACGAAAGTAAACCAGCCACTCAGCCACTCCAGCCCCGCTCTGCCGACGCCTCAACAATCGGTATAGGGAAGGGTATTTGCCTGGCGCAATCTTCTTGCCTCCGCCACCTTTCACACTTTCTCAGTGCATCCTGATTTGCCAAAAATCCTTACAATGGCACTAAACCGCGTCCAACATTATTGATAGTTGACAGTCTTGTCGAAGTTTCTGATTCAGATTTATCTCATCTGCAGAGCAAGCGTTTCGGGCTTATAAGAATTGGCGTGAAAACTTCAGGCCTTCAGATGGACGTGGTTTAGCAAAATACGAGCAGAATATATTCAGGACGTTTGCATGGCAGACCAACTCCTCCGCGCCACCGCAGCCAACGGTGGTATTCGCATTGTCGGCACCATCACCACTGATCTAGTCAAAGTCGCCCGCCAGCGTCATCAACTTACCTATGTGGGCACAGCCGCTTTAGGTCGGGCCATATCAGCCGGTCTGCTGCTGGTTTCCAGCATGAAGCGAGCTGACTCGCGAATTAATCTACGCATTAAGGGCAATGGTCCCATGGGTGGCGTTATGGTCGATGCCGGACTCGACGGCAGCGTGCGGGGTTATGTGGACGATCCGACGGTAGAACTGCCGCCTACGGAAACTGGTCAGCTTAATGTGGGGGGCGCGATCGGACGCAAAGGCTATCTTTATGTAGTTCGCGACGTAGGCTACGGTCAGCCCTACTCCAGCACCGTAGAGCTAATTTCAGGAGAAATCGGCGAAGATCTCACTTACTACTTAGCCACCTCTGAACAGACTCCTTCAGCACTGGCCTTGGGCGTACATGTGGATGAACAGGGTGTCGAAGCTTCTGGAGGACTACTTTTGCAGGTGATGCCTAAGGCCGCCCGCGACGAATCGCTGATTTCTCTGTTGGAATCACGCATGGGTATGCTTTCCGACTTCACGCCCAAACTGCGGAACAACCAGACCTTGGAAGAAATTTTTGAGTCTCTAGTAGGCGACTTAGACCTGCAAATTTTGCACGATGCCGAGAAGATGGACATCCGTTTCTATTGTCCTTGTACCTACGATCGCATGCTGGGCGCCCTGAAAATGCTCGGCGTTGAGGAACTGCAGGACATGATTGAAAAAGACGATGGGGCCGAAGCTACCTGCCATTTTTGCGGTGAAGTCTATCGGGCAGACAGCAGCAAACTCGCTAGTCTGATAGACGATCTCAACCGGCAGCGCTCCGAAGCCCTCAATTAGTGACCGTTAACCGCACCGATTTGGTTGGTGCTCTTCAATAGTTTTGTGAAACAAAGCTTCAAAACCGCAAGTCGTGAGCCGCTCAGCGCTGGGTTGCTCAGGCCAAAGTCAGCAGTTCAAAATCTCAAATTAGGATTGCTTCCATCATCCTCAATCGCACCGCAATGTGGCACTCTGGGAACTGAACTGGTGGAATGGCTGGAGGGAGCATGGGGATCGCGCCAAAAATCATTGTGCTTGATGACGATCCAACGGGCTCACAGACCGTTCACAGTTGTTTGCTGCTGCTGCAGTGGGACGTTGAGACCTTGGTAGAAGGGCTACAAGACGACGCTCCGATCATGTTTGTCCTCACGAATACTCGAGCCCTGTCGCCGGAGCAGGCAGAAGCCGTAACGCGAACAGTCTGTCAAAATCTGAAGGTGGCAATTCCCCAGGCCGGCATTGAAGATTTTCTGGTGGTCAGTCGCTCAGACTCCACTCTGCGGGGGCATTATCCCATCGAGACGGATGCGATCGCTGCGGAACTTGGCCCCTTTGATGCCCATTTTATGGTGCCGGCCTTCTTTGAAGGGGGACGCATCACCCGCGATAGCACTCATTACGTGGTGCAAGAAGGAATTTCCATTCCCGCCCATGAAACAGAATTTGCTCAGGATTCTGTTTTTGGCTACAGCACTGCTTATTTGCCCGATTATGTGGCGGAAAAGACTCAAGGTAACATTAAGGCTAATCAGGTAGAGCGGTTTACGAGCGATCGCCTTCGTGCTGGCACTTTAGAGGCGCTTTTAACCCTACAAAATAACGTCTGCGTGGCCGTTGATGGCGAAGTTCAGGCGGATCTGGATACCTTTGCTCAAGATGTTTTAGCCGCAGCGGCCCAGGGCCAGCGCTTCTTATTTCGCAGTGCTGCTAGCCTGTTGACTGCCCTAGCCGCCTTGCCGCCTCAACCCATTGCCGCCGCCGACATGGCTCAATACGTTAAAGATCATCATCCCGGCGCGATTTTAGTTGGCTCCCACGTTCAAAAAACCACTCAGCAGCTCACCCAATTACTTAAACAACCCGACGTGGTGGGCGTCGAGGTTGATGTCACCCAAATGATCGACAACTGGTCCATAGGTAAAACTCGATTGTTGGAAGCGACCCTGACTCGCATCAAACAGATTCATGATCGCGGCCAAACTCCCGCCATCTATACCAGCCGTGAAGAGCTCACCTTTCCAGACGTACAAACTCGACTGGCTTTCGGCGAACAGATATCTGCACTGCTGATGGATATTGTGCGTGGACTGCCACGCGATTTGGGCTTTTTGATTAGCAAAGGCGGTATTACTTCTAACGACACGCTCAGTCGTGGCCTTGCCTTGCAGACAACGCGCCTGTTGGGACAAATTTTGCCTGGCGTGTCAGTGGTGCGCACAGAAGCTGACCACCCACAATTTGCCGCCATGCCCGTGGTGTTATTTCCCGGCAACGTAGGCGATGAAAATGCCCTCGCTCTGGCATATCAGAGGCTAAGCTAGATAAGCCTTTGACATTGTCACTGGTTGCTCAGCTCCGTCATGTCCTTACGAGGCAGTGCTACGGGGCGTAAATAGAAAAAGTTCTTGATTGCGGAAAGTGTATGGTTGAGCCAGATAGATTTCGGGTCGTTATTTTTGGATCGGCGCGGTTAAAACCGGACGATTCTATTTATGAACAAGTGCGGCGGCTGGCTCGCTTGTTGGGTCGCGAAGGTATGGATGTCGTCACGGGTGGCGGCCCAGGATTGATGGAAGCTGCTAATCTGGGACATCGCGAAGGGCGCGAAGATCCCCATAGCATAGATGATTCCAGCAAATCCTATGGGCTCAATATCAAGCTGCCATTTGAGGAAGCAGCCAATCCCCATGTAGATATCAAGCACGAATTCGATCGCTTTTCAGAACGATTAGATCATTTCATGCACTTGGCCAATGCCGTTGTAGTAGCGCCCGGCGGCGTCGGCACTCTACTAGAGTTGGCTTACACCTGGCAACTGATGCAGGTTGAACATATTTGCAATATCCCCATTGTGCTGTTGGGGGACATGTGGGAAGACTTTTTGCGCTGGGTAAAGGCTTGGCCGCTCGAAAAGCAGTTGATTAATCCTGAAGATTACGAAATGCTGTTTCTTGTACGGAACTGCGATGACGCGTTTGAAGTGGTACGCGCTGCCCAACGCAAGTTTTTAGAAGCCAATGGCGAGTTTTGTCTGAATTATCGGCAATACAAGCTTTAAGAACGGTCATTAGGGGAAGCCGGTAGTTGCTTGATCGCGGACTAGATCGCTGACAGGCACTAACATCAGTCTGATTCACTAACCCGATGCAGCGATAGCACATCAGTCATTTTGCGCACTTGAGTAAAGGTTTGCTCTAAATGGGCATGGTTGCGAACGTCTAAACCCAGTTCAATTTCAGCTGTTTGTCCGGGAAAAGTTTTGACCTGGGCTTTATGCACATTGATGTTTAGGTCCGAGAGATGACTGAGAATATCTTTGAGGACACCGACCCGGTCAATCACCTGAATTTTGACCTGTACAGGGTAAGTGGAGGTGCGTTTAGCCGTGGCTTCTCCCAGATTCCAACTAGTCGGAATGAGGCGATCGCCTGGAACTTTTGTCACGTTCGGGCAATTCTGGCGATGAATCGCAATACCGCGTGACCCCATAGACACGGCGCCGATAATGGACTCTCCCGGCAGCGGATTGCAGCACCCTGCCATGTGATAAAGCAATCCCTCCACCCCAAAAATCGGCGAGTCAGAATGCGATTTGGCCGGTCTAACAGGACTGCTAATCGCTTCGGCCAGCAAAGCTTCCGTATCCGCTTCAGTAGTCATACTGCGAACCTGGATGGGCTGCTGTGCCTTTACCGCTTCTCTCAGCCGATTTACCACCAGGTTTAGAGTAACTTCGCCATAGCCCAGGCCGGCCAACAAATCTTCAGCGCTGGGATAGTTACATTTTTCGGCCACCGCCTGCGCCGGTTCTGATTTGAGCATGGCATCCAGGCCACTCTTGCCCATTTCCTTCTCCAGCAGTTCCCGACCGCGAGCGATATTTTCATTACGGTGCGATCGCTTATACCACTGCCGAATCCGGTTGCGCGCTCCCGCCGTCACTACATAGTTCAGCCAGTCGAGACTCGGATGACTATTCTTTTGCGTAATGATTTCCACAATATCCCCATTTTCCAATGGCGTGTCGAGGGGGACAATGCGGCCATTCACTCGCGCTCCGGCACAGTGATTACCTACTTCCGTATGGATGCGGTAAGCAAAATCAATCGGTGATGCTCCGCGTGCCAGCGAAATCACATCGCCATCCGGCGTAAACACATAAACATCTTCGTCAAATAGATTGCCCTTGACGTTATCCATAAACTCTTGGGCATCTTTGAGATCGCTCTGCCACTCCAGCAGTTGCCGCAGCCAGGTAAAGCGTTCCTCGTCCGCAGTAAGCGGTACGGTACTGGAGCTGCCAAATTCCTTATATTTCCAGTGGGCAGCGATGCCATATTCTGCGATATGGTGCATTTCCAGGGTACGAATCTGCACTTCGATCGGTCGCCCATGATTGCTCACCACTACCGTATGCAGTGATTGATAGCGATTGGGTTTGGGCAAGCCGATATAGTCTTTAAAGCGGCCGGGAATAGGACGAAAAGCATCATGAACGATGGCCAAGGCCCGATAGCATTCCTCATTGGTATCGACGATGAGCCGAATCGCGGCAACATCATAAATCTCATTAAAGTTTTTCTGCTGCCGCTCCATTTTGCGAAAGATACCGTAGAGATGTTTAGGGCGGCTGCTGATATCAAATATGTGGATGCCCGCCTGATGCATGCGCTCTTGTAATGTGTCTGCTACGGTCTGCAGGCGCGCTTCTCGATCAGCGCGCTTGTCTGACACATAAGTTTGCATCATGCGGTAGGCATCGGGTTCCAAATATTTAAAGGACAGGTCTTCCAGTTCCCACTTGACCCGACCGATGCCCAGACGATTGGCGAGTGGAGCAAAAATGTCCAAGGTTTCTGTGGCGATGCGCTGCTGTTTGGCACTGCTGAGATGCTCCAGAGTCCGCATATTGTGCAGACGATCAGCCAGCTTCACCACAATCACTCGCACATCTTGCGCCATTGCCATAAACATGCGGCGAAAGTTTTCTGCCTGCCGTTCGGTTTTGCTATGAAAATTAAACTTGGAAAGTTTTGTTACCCCTTCTACTAGATGCCGTACCTCTTCCCCGAAGTGAGCTGCAATTTCGTCAGCCGTGACGTCAGTATCTTCTACCACGTCGTGCAGAAAACCAGCGGCAATCATGGCACTGTCGCCGCCTAAGTCTCTCAGTAAACCAGCTACGGCAATAGGATGACAAATATAAGCCTCACCCGAAGCTCGCTTTTGGCCCTCGTGTAGTTTGTAAGCAAATTGGAAGGACCGGCCAATCAAATCCCGGCTTTGAGCATCTAAGGGGAGGAGCGCCTTGTCATCAGAACGTAGTGCAGCAGCTTCCGAGGGAAGCGTCTGAGCACGGTCACAAGTCTTACTGCCATCGTTCAACCGTACCGCAGCATCGGGCATCAGACAGTGAGCTAGCCACTCTGGCACCGTGCAGTCTTGAAGGAAAGTAGCGGTCAGATTGGACATGTAGAAGCAGAAGATAAACGACAGGGTCGCTAGCGATAAGCTAACTAGAAAGGTTTTATCCGAGTGTAGAAAAGACAAAACTGTCAACAATTCCTAATAACAGGAAGAGATAAATGCAGTTTCAAAGCTAGAAATTATGAGCAGAAACCTTAGAGACTCTGCCTTATCCACACTTAATTACCGAGCTGTCGCCACCATTGACTCGCGAATCCTGACAGCAGGCTGATGAAAAGCACCAAACCTAGCAATATTCATAAACGTTGCGAGTTTGCTTAATCTTACTATAAACAAAACAGAAAACCCTTAAGAGATTTGCCTATATTGCTATCAATCGTCATTATGAGAAAGCATTCGGCCAGAAACTTTTTTGCCTGCAGGCGAAAATAGACTTAAAGGAGGCGTGATGTCCGGCTCTCAAGATCCTGACAAACATGATGTAGACATTCTGACTACATTTATCACTCAACTGAAAGGGCTGCAGACAATGACTCAGAGCAGCAATATTGACGAGCGATCGCTTCAGCAACATTTTTTGGCCGTTCAACAACTTTACCAAACTCAGATTTTGCCCCTAATGATGACATCTTCAGCAGCGGCAGACTTTGTCAGCTATCAGACCGAAATTAATCGCGCTTTGAGGCTGTTGGGTTTAGATGTGGCATTTCTACAGTCAGCTAAACAGTCGGTTACTCAACAAAAGCGCCAGGCACAAATGCTAAAGCGACTAGATACTTTACTGGAGTTTTGTCAGGGACTAAAAACAGTTTTATCAGCAACCAAACAAGACAGTTGAAAACGTTTTGAAATGATATCAATTCTCTTTTCTAGAGTCATAAATGTTGAAACCGAAGGCATTGGTATGAAAACGGCTGCAAATCAACAATCTAAAATCTAAAATCAAGGGACTGTAATAGCGGGTTGCTCTATATTGTCATGACATGAGCGGGCGC